>Ga0099823_1000614_pt1 | contig 24982 bp, 13 predicted proteins | sample CowpearedBW_FD_76831 | JGI IMG/M metagenome (GOLD analysis project Ga0099823, IMG submission 76831) | Root nodule microbial communities of legume samples collected from California, USA - Cow pea red BW | ecosystem: Host-associated > Plants > Roots > Nodule | place: USA: California | collected...
ATATATATATATATATATATATTAAAAATACTATCAAATCAAGTGGAGCATATAAGAAAAAAAAGTCATGTGCATTTATCGAGAGAGGAGGACGTAATGTGTAACGATGAAAGGGGAAATGTAGAATTAGGGTTTCATTACATTTAAAGAAAGAAAAAAAAAAAACTAGTTTCAAGTTTTCTCCTTCAAACTTTTAAATTTCATGAAAGAAACACACAGAGACTTCTTTAAGTTAATTATTTTGTGCTAAAGAGCGGTTTTCTGCTTAAAATCAAACAAAAGAATGACATTTTTTTCTGCTTAGAAGAGATCATCCATATTTGTTTGAATTATAATGAGTAAAATAGAAACGATATATAAGATAAAGATAAATGGTTAAATATGTTTTTAGTTCTTGAACTTTGACGCGAAATTGAAACTCACTTAAGTCCGAAATTTGGATAATTTTAGTTTTGAAATTTAAAAAATGAATGAATACAGTCCTTTTAATCCAATTACATTATTTTTTTTTTTATGGGTCAAATATGTTTTTCAACTAACATTGAAGCGAAAATGTATCAAACAATATAAATAACTCAAATGCTAGCATGAAACGCATTTCACACAACAACAAAATTTAAAGTAATTGGGTAAAAAAACTATATCCCTTCATTTTTTTTTTATGTCTGGGAACCATAATGTATTATAGCTTCAGACAAACGAATTCTAATTTCACATAACAATTGAAGATTAAAATCATATATATTTAATCAAAAGATAAATGAATAAAACAAATACTTTTGTTTGTTGTTTGTTTTTTTCTTCAACAAAAACAAAATACAAACTTATAAAATATCTTTAAACAAAGTTGTCTCAAAATAAGGCTTAAGAATTAACTTTGAGTGACAAAACAAGTTGGTTTGACCTATTTTGACCCGATTTGTCATTAGTCCACTAAAATTAGATTGGAGACCTATCACAACAAAATAACTTAAAAACTATAACCTGTTTCGTCAAAGGATGGACTAACAGGCTAGCGGATTGGTTTGCCATTTTTTTTTACTTTTAATTATATATATATATATATATATATAATTATTAAAGGTATATGTAATTATAAAAATATTTTTTAAAAAGTTTTAAGTTTTTAATTGATTAATTAATGTTTTAATTGAATTAATTAAAATAATCATTATATTTACATATTAAATTACTCTATTAATAATTGAAATTTACTTGGTAAGTTCTAATAATTTAAGTTACCATACTTTTGTATATTTATATTATTAGAAAATATAATATAAAAGTAATATTCAAATTAGTTTTTTAATTTTTAATTAAAAAAATAGGTCAGCAAGTCAACCTATCTAGTCTCATTTTTTTATCAGTCAATTTGATAGATTTGGCCGACTGAATCAAAACAGGTAGATAAGTTGAAATTTTTAAACTAATTTATCTCATTTTGACGAATTAGGAGGCTGGCACGTGGACTGTAACCTACTTTATCATTCCTAGAAGATTAAATATGTTTTTGGTTCCTCAAGTTTCAGTAAAATGTAAAAGTAGTCAATCTTAAAAAATTTTGACCAATTTAGTCCTTCATCTTTAAAAATTATGTGAATTTAGTCATTTTAACCAAATTTTATTAAGTTTATATGACGTTTCAAGCGTATTTCGTGATAATATTTGAATTGTTTACACCGTTTGACACATTTTCGCTTCAATGTTAACTTAAATATTATCATAAAATACGTTTAAAATATCAAATAAACTTAACAAAATTTGGTAAGAATGACTAAATTCACACATTTCTAAAGATGAAGGACTAAATTGGTATAAAGTTTCGAAGAGGAACTAATTCCAAAATTCACTGAAACTTGAGGGACCAAAAATATATTTAACCCTTCCTAGAATTAACCACTACAATAATTTATTGTAATTAGTCAACCTGTTGTTTAGGTAAGTGAGTCAAATTTAGTTTATCTCTATGTAACATGTTTTAAGGCTATATTCAAAGGTTTATTTATGAACACATGAGTATCTCTAGCAAGGTTGATGCATAGTAGAACTTTTCAGTGTATGCTTTGAATTATGACATCTGATAACACCTCAAAGGTTGATTTCACAATAAGGATATTCACAACTTCCATCAGCATTCACTTTCATCTGGCTTTTTGGGTGATGAAGTGCTGCATTTAAACAGAAGCCTTCGTCATTACGACACATATGCTAATATCATCTTGTAGAGAATATTATTCTCATGACTTCCTTTGTATTCCATGCATCATTGTCAAAGATTTTGTGTTTCCTCCATCTCCAAATCCACCACACTGCTGAATAAAAATTCTGATTATGCAAGGAGTTGTGATTTGAAGCAATCACCACAAATTTATTAAAACATTCTTGTCATGAGATAAGGCAACAACATCCAAAGTTCCTGTTTGCATGTGACATTCTCGTAATCACATTCAAGATGAAGTTGTTTTTCAGATATTAGAATCAACACCTTGACCCACACAATATTCTTTAGTTACAAGTTCTCTACCCTTTCTTATGCCCATAGAAAACTATTGATTAATGTCTATTTCATTGCATATATTGTTTTTAGAAACATTGATTTTGAGTCCCGTTTCCTTATAGAAGATGTCGAGAGTGGGATCACAGCCATTTCTTCAATGCATTGTCTCTTCCAAATAATCCCAGTGCCTCTTTTCCTAGGCCATTTCTTGTTTAGTTTTTAAAGGCAATAAGTTATTCTTTTTGAGCAACCATTGATTAACGCATAACCCTTTTCTTTAATCTTAATTTCATGTTTTTTTTTTCTTTTTTTGTTTCATTTATACCCAAAGGGGAGTGATAAATATAGAGCACACTTGTACATCTTTCCTGAATGATCAAAAAGTACTTTGCACATGTCCTTTACAATAAATATAATCCTCATTGTTTCAACCTTCTTTATATGAAAAAAACTACTAAAAACTTACTTATTCTTAAAAAAATAAATTTAAAGCAAAAGAAAAATATAAATATCCTGAAGAAAAAAAAGCAAGTTATATACAGTTACATAAAATGCAATACAATTATATTTTAAAGTAAAATGTGTGATTTCATGATTTCAAAGCTAAATAAAAAAAAATGTCTCCAAAAAATATATCACCTTTTTTAAAGCTAAAACAAAAACGGTAAATGCTAAGAACAACGTTACCATTCATCCATACCTTCAACTCTATCAAAAATTAATAAATAAATAAATAAAGGAACAGAAAATGCAGTTGTTACAGTAGCCAATGAATCTTAGAAAGAATTCAGTATACACTAATTACAGTCTAAATCTACATTTCTGGACATGATTCTGCGGTTTAACGCATTTAAAAAATGGCCTATGAGCATTAAGCCAGCCTACATAACAGCCAGCTCCTCTACACAAAATAGGCATCCCATAAACCGCACAGTTTCTAAGGAAAACTTCAAGGTTACTCAGAAAACTATCTAAGTACAGCAGCTATCTTGTACAGACACCTGGATCAGTAATCACATAGCTTACTAGTATTAACAAATGATTGCAGGTAAATCGCTCTTACAATGATCCACCCAGTAAAACAGATTATGCAGTGGATTCACCTTCCTTCCTGAACAACTCCTGTAATATCATCAGATCAAAGTTATATTCCGCAACCTCAGCTACGTTATATTCCAACAACACAAAATTAGAAGTCAAGTTAATTTGTGTGCTTATAGTACGAGGGTTAATCATGTCTCCGGGGAGAGGAAATTTACAACCTTACAGATATATAAATTATTTATTTAGTTATCCTTTTCCCATTATACCTCTCCCTTTCCCAATTTCTTTTCTTTTTTTCGTTTATCTCAACCTCACTGTTACAGCAGCCATAGGCCGCAGCACTCCCCTTTCCCTGTCCTTCCTTCATTTTGTTCCCCCTATTTTCTATCTCTGTAATTTCCAAGCCTGCACACAACTCCTCTACAAAAAAAAAAAAAACCAACCAAGCAACAACGTTGACAAGCAAAGCACGAACATCAAAGACATCCCGCACCCTCCTCCTCACTGCAACACAATCAAACACAAAAGTTGCTATGGCTAAAAAAAGGTTTCCCTTCCTGAATAAAAACAATGAGGGTTGATCAACTGGAAAGTATAAATGTTGAAAATCCCTAAAAATTTGTGTGGCAACAAGGGAACCTAACGATCGCCTTGAAATTTATTGTGTACGTGGGGTGATCTTGAATTATGTGCTATGATTATGGTGGAACAGATCTGGATTGATTCGTGTTCACAGATTGAGGGAGTGAACAGGAGAGAAGAAAATAAGGTACAACAATGATGCTTTCAGGCACAGCAGCATGGAAAAGCATCTGTGATTGAAAGTTCCTTACTCGTCAACTCAGGAAGAAGTGGCCACCAAAAACATGAGATGGAAATGGGTTACAAAGAAGATGGGGAAACAGATGGGTAGAAAGGGAAAAAGAAAAAGACAACATAACCTGCATCTGTTTGCATAAAACTTATAACATCTTCCCAGAACGTAATGCACATGCATGCAACATTCAGATTACATAAGGACTTACCAATTTGGTAGCAGCAATTGTTGACCGTTGCCTTTCCTTTTTCTCACGACTGCACTCGCCACACCAGCTGGAGAAATCTTTTTGATACCGTTTCATCTCCCTGAAGACAGAACTACAACAACGTACAAACTTCAAACTTAATTTACTGAGGGAAAAAATGAACAGAAATCAGACAATGTGTTATTTCTGAAATTAGTGAGTAGACAGGAGCAATTTAATATGAAGCAAACAACTCACAATCATTAGACAAGCTGAAGGAAAGAGTGAAATCACCTTCTGCACCACAGAAGTAGGTTGACCCGATTGCCAGATGTTGTAGCTCTAGCACCATGGCGATGTCGGCCACGATGAAGCACAGCTCGTCCAGGAACATGAGAATAATCAAATATCTCCTACTTTCAAATAATAGACACCATAAGAAAAGTGTACAACCATGAGAAGTAGCAAGAAGCAATGGTCCATAAATCTCGTTACAATAGTAAACATACAACACTAACTAACTTCACTGAAACAGAAATTGACCCAGAATATTTGGATTTCCTTTCACTATGTATGCTATATATATACTGCTAAAACTACACTTAAAAACAGAAATAAGACATACATTGATAGCATTATCTTTAATTCACAAGTTATTGCTGTAAGGGCTCACGTTGTTAATTAAACCAAGCCCACACTTCATCAGGATCAATATATAATTTCCAAAAAATTTTAAATGAAATTATTATTCTCACGCACATGACTGTATCTAGGCCAAAAACATGTCAGTATTTAGCATACATACTTGAGAATAGATATATAACCACTTTAGTATGTATATGGTCTCAAGCATCGTGGTGATGTCAACTTGCATGTTGGCAAAGGTGTTAAGGCTTCTTGCTGATTGAGGCATTACTAATTTAAAGAAAGTAGATTAACAAACACTTACAGTTACAAAAGAAATAGCAGGCATTGAATCTTCCTAACACCAATACAACTTGATGTTATTCAATCGTGGTGACTTACCTCTGAATGAGTTCCAGTATTTACATGTTTCTCACAACGTATGCCCCGAAAAAACAATTCCCCTCCAGAAAATTGCTTACCCAAGCAAACATTCAAGGTTACTTCTGAGTCATCCACATGGAAACCTATAGATGCAAGAGATTCTTAATTGTAAAATACAAGAGGCATATTAACATCAGCAATGCAGCCGTATTAACTAGCATATCATATGAATGCATCATCATCAAAACATTTTTTACCATAAAGCATTTACGGTCTCTATCCAAGCTTTATTCGAATTTGAAGCTTCAAAAGAAGTATTAAATTGTCTAATTTGTTTATTAACCACAAAACCCCTTAGTATAATAAACCATGATGCAGGTTCATTGATTATATATTATGCACATGACCTATGGAATAATAAAACAAACACATCAATCAGAAATCTTACCCAAGTCAACATCTCTATCTTTACCATATTCTACAACAAAACCATGATGAGAATCGAGGGTTGCCCCACCAACTTCCGCCAATAAGACTGCATAACAAATAATTGAGTGACTGAACATGTCTTACGAGAATGAAAAGAATGTCAAACCACTATGAGATTGTAAAGCAGTCTTCATTTACCTCTGGATAAAGGACGAATAAAACCTTCCATAAGCTTGTCAAGCATTGTTTCAAGTCCAAAGTCATCTAGTACGGCACCATATTTATTCATTGTATTGGGACGCATGATCCGAAACTTTGTTTCAGTCACCCACTTCTCAAAATTTTCAATCTAGGGAGACCACAAATAAATTTGAACATACACAAAACATAAGTATACACAACGTCATCTTTTTAGTCTTCCAATTTAAAAGATAAGACACTGCTTATACCATAGGTAATAAAAGTTAAATGATTAGGTACCTCAGATAGCAATAACTCACAAAAGTTGGTCTGAAATATGTCAAATATAAAAATGCCGGGAGAGGGCTCAGACATTATACTTCTAAAGCTTTGCTCAGTATTATCATTAATTGCTCTCAGAAATGAGGGAACGAAGAATGTAGCAGGATTCACAGAGTACAACTCCCGATGTAGAGGCTGCAAATTGTGTTTAAGAAACTGTAAGATTTGCTAAGAAATACGAGAAAGGAGGAGGTAGAAGAAACAAGGGAAAGATTGTAATGAATAATCATACTTCACATATTGTGTTTAAAAAACTTTTTAAGATTTGCTAAACAACATGGGAAAGGAAGAGGTAGATAAAACAAGGGAAATATTGTTATGAATTATCATACTTCACATCAGAAATATAACAGCTTTTAAAGATTATCATTCATTGTTTTCTTAGCATGGATGTTAAGCACCTTTTCAACAGCAGCATCCCAAGTGGAGAAGAGATTTAATTACTATCATATTTCTTTTTGCACAAATTTGAAAGAATCTCAGAAAGTTCTAATCAACTTATAACTAGAAATTCGTTAAACTGCAGGCTCCCACCTTTGTTCCCTTAAAGGAGTGGCATGACACCAAGGGCGGGGGGAAGGGCCAAGGATGCTCTTAACCCTTGGAAAGTGATAAGTCTTAATTAGAACATTCAGGTGCTGATAGAAATCCTTAAGTTGGAGAGAATATATACTATATCAATGGAAAACATGTACAGCAAGAATGAGAAATATCAGACTCATTATGAGTAGGAAAAAAATAGAGGATTGAAATTTTTAATTTGCTTCTGGGCCATGTTATCAAATCTGTATTGCATCATGAGGTGTCTGGCCCCAAACACATCTCAGTGGGTAAGGAAGGCCGTGTTTCCAAGGATTAGAAACTCAATATACAGAATTTATACTATATACATATAAATAAAAATATCAAAACTCAAATTCACACGATAATAAAAAAAATGTGTAAAACATGGGGAAAAGAATTGCAATCTACTGCAACTGAAAGATGCAGAAAGGGTAGCGAGTTCATCGTAGAGGTTGAGTAAGCAAAGGGTCAATGGCAACAAATGGGTGACTGAAAATGCCAAAAATGGCTAGAAATAATCAGTGGAGATCAATGAAAGCGAGATCATGGGAACAAGGCACGCAGAAGCTTGCTTAAAAAATGAATAATGATCAGAGATAAACGTGAATTTCAAATTTTCTGATGGAAATGGCAAAACCATAATACAATCAGGGTTGGATGAGGTAAAAAAATAGGGATAAGATGGGGCTTTACCCTCCTACATGAGACTGTAAACAACAGTAACTGGACTGGACACAATTGTTTGAGCTGCAAAGTACAGAACAATGGGCGTGACACAAAAGCATTGTGAACTGATATCTACAGCAGCTTCTAGCAATGAATCACCACTATTGAACATAATTTATATCTATGGCTCCGGGTTCTAATTTTGTGTATTTCCAGGCCTGCTCATTATAACAGTAGTCTAAATCGGGAAATAGATTCATAGCTAGATTTAGCCATAATGGTTTACTTTTATTTACGAATTTACTTTATGAGAAACACATTCTCTCTTCTTCTCAAAGTCCTGCTGAAATAACTCTTTTAGGTTCAACATCAATTTCAGGCAAAAAAATAAAACAGCCAGATAAACAGTAAAAAAAATGAATATTTGGTTATTACATACCTGATAATTTTCTATTATCTTCTGTCTGTATTCTCTATGCTTTTGAGACTGCCAAAGTAACACAGGAACTATCATATAAAAAAATATGAAGTAAAATAACAAAAAGACACAAGGGTATGGTAATAATGATTTAGACAGATTATTTTTTCAGAAATGATCAATTATTATTTTAAAAGTTCTCTTGGACAGCAGGAAATAATATGCAATTATTTTTTAAAAATAACGTGAAACAAATTTACACTTATTTGCTTTTCTGATTTTCTTGGAGTTCAATCTTCTATTCATGCTGAAATCATGGACCTATTCATGCGGATGATATTGCCTATGATAATGGTCGAGATATCTTGAGGCTGTAGAGTGACTCGATGCTGGTTGTACAGGCTTTTCAGAATGATCATATTGTTGCTTTGCATCTTCTATCTAGATGGCATGATATGAAGCTTAAATATAAAAATATGAGATTTCATGTTTCTCATATTTATATGGAAGGAATCATTGTGTTGATAAGCTCGCATGCTTTGGTAGAATGAAAGATGTAATCAGTGGGAGGATGACATTCCAGATTTTCACAGATATGTTTTCTTTAAGAAAAGGTATTTTCAACCTTTCTATGGGTTTGCTCCTTGGGTAGGTTTGGTGTAATCCCTATACTCTTTTGTACTTCTTTTCATTATTTTATGTTATTTGAATATGCTGAAGATGATTGATGTAAGATAGGATGCCAACCTAGTTGGAACTAAAGTAAAAAGCAAATCCTGAATTAAAAAAATGAAATCAACGTTTAAGCACTGATCATAAGTTGTAATTTAAGTAAGAAAATGCCACAGTTAATCTATGAATTGTAACATTCCCAAAACAGGTATTGGTATAAAAAATTAAAAAGTTAATTATAAAACACAGCTACATGCAATTTAAGTTTCCAAATGAGTATGACAAACAAGCATCACTTCTATTATGAATACTTGAGTCAGAACTCTAACCAATGTTATCAGACTCGGCCCAGTGATCACTCACTCTGGTCAAGACATTGAGTGAATAGTAGAACCCGCTAGTCATTAGTTAAATAGCATGAAATGGTACATATTAAGAATTAAAATTTTATAACCTATAAATTCTATATTACACCAAAAAATCCCAATTCTTTAAAAAGGCGTCATTCAATTAAATAAGTCATCCAATAGGGGAGCCCAAAAGAATGGAGAAAATTGGCTGTTGTGGGCTGGGTTGCTTATGAAACCACCCTAAACGACTAATGCACACTGTCACTTAAGAAAAGAAAGAACATCCACCCGCAATTCTCTGTTTTATCCCTTCGTATAGCAGTAAACTTCTGGCAAGGAGGCACACCCCATGTCAGCAGGTATATTTTTCAAACATGACCACACAATTTATTGTGAACCAGCATGTTACCATTTTCCTCTAAAGCCAGCTGAGTCAAACTAAATTCTACCGTGCCATTACAGCTCAAATCTGACTTTCAAAGCAAACCAATCTTATGTCTGGTTTTCAACTGGCCCTACCCGGATAACACTTCCTCCAACACAACCTACTTGAAAGAGGGGCAAATGTGTCATTTTAGAGACAAATTAAATCATTGATCTAAGAAATCATTCTACTTATTTTGGTTTTCCATATTATATCCTCCTTCAAAAAATTAGAACTTCGGTAAGTTAGTTTGTGAGTAACAAGTACTTCAACTAAACTCAACCTGGTTATGTTAACATAAATTAACAGCATACTCCTCATTCCTGCAAGTAGCCTAACTTGACACACAAGTAACACAATTCCCGCAACTAACACTAAAAATCCCAATCCATCAGCTCATTTAACTAAATTTTCTTCCATTTCCCAAACAAATAAACAAACACGTAAAAACCAATAACAACTTGTAAATACACACAACTAGCAGTGGAAAAAAAATATCAGGGCCAAAATGAGAAACACACTCTGCTGCGTTCCCCAAGGGGTAGATACTTGAGCAGAATCTCGCGCATGAACTTGGCCTTATCGTCACGAGGCACGTTCAGCATGCTTGGAGGGAGGTACCTCTCCAAGGAGCTGAAGATATTAGGGCTGAAATCCAACTGCAGGTCCTCGTAGCCATCTGGCTTGTGCTCCTTGTTAGGGTTCAGCCGCAGCCTCAGACTCGCCGCCGCCACGGTGCCGTTTCCGCCGGCGCTCGACGTGTCGCGGCGGTCGCTGCCGTGGAGTGACATTCTCGGAGCGGGGTAAGTGAGCTACACGGTTGTCATGCGGGAGAGCGGAGGAAAACTAGGGTTTTGTCCGAGAAGAAGCAAAATCGGAGTTGCAGATTAGGGTTTTGTTGAGTTGTGTTGGGGGAAGAAGGTGAGAGAGTTAAGAGAACTGATTGGATTTATAAATGAATTAAGTAGAAATGAATATGGAAACATAAATGTTAGAATTGCGTGCTTTATGGTTTTTCTATTTGTCATGTCCGAATGAACACACAACAACAGATGTTAAAATAATATTTGGTTGTCCATTTAAGTTTAATAAAAATCTCATAAATGTGAACAGATTTCCATTTATTTCACTTCTCAGTAAAATTTAATAATAATAATGAAGTTTCTGTAAAACTAGGTGAAAAAAATAATAGTAGAAACACTTATTTTCTCTTAAAAAAAAATAGCTAACCCAAAAATTTGAGTTTAATAATTCACATATAATAGTTAAACAAGTTTTACCTCTTAATCTTTATATTTTAAATTTTTTATTATACTCTGTAGTTTATAGCATATAGATTTATAAATAGTATTCAAAAAATGAAAAGATAAATTTTATGCCACTAAATCAATAATAAAGTCTTAGGAATAAAACTAAAATGCAATTATCTAGTTTCTTCAAAAGAGTTGTTATTGATTAACAGCAGTAGTGGCCAATAGAAATAAGAGTACTTGATTTCTAGGGTTAGAAGACTTTCCCCGCTGGTTGTTGCATTGTTGCAAAACACAGGAAGAAGAAAATGAGCGAAAGCTCACAGGCCCAGAAGCGTGAATCTGCCGATTCACAGGGCGAGAAGGACGGTGTTGCATCCAAGAAGCCAAAGATTGAGTCTTGTGCAAAGGGTTCCGATGATAATGGTGTAAAGGAGCCATCTTTCCTCATCGAAGCAGATGCCGCCGAAGACAAGGGCTCGAGGCTCACCATGGAGGATGCGTGGGTCGTGCTTGTCGATGCAAGTTTAGATTATCCTGGGAAATTGAGGTTTTTTTTTTTCTTTTGTTTAATCTGATTTATGTTATTTTTATTATGGCTAAAGTTTGACAAATTCCATAAAGTATATTTTCAAGAACCAGTTTCTTCATTTTTGAGAAAAAAAAATGGCTATGTTTTGATTATTCTAAATGTAGGGATTTCTTTTAGTTTGGAATCTCTTAACAATGTATGGATATATGCAATACACGGTCACGTGTTTTACTACACTGTCAACAGTGCATTGTCACTCTGCTGTTTTCTTTAGTTATATACATTATCAAATTCATGTTTTATTTATGTTGATTCTTTCTTGGGTAGTTTGAGTGAGAGGGTATGTCAATGAGAATTGTGCATGATAAAGCAATCATTTAAAGATAGATACATTAAAATGATAGTTGAAGACCACCAAGTCCTTGTGAAAGTTAGTTTTATTGTTATATGAGTTTTTCATTGGATGTACTCGTTGGTTGTGACTGTGTTGATGGAAGAATTGCTATTCATGTAGCACTTGTGTTGTGTGTGCTTGTGGACTTATTATGTACTTGATTCCTTGATAACTCTGGCTGTTTGGTTTTCAGATGTGCACATTTTGCAATTTATGATGGACATGGAGGGCGGTTAGCTGCAGAATATGCTCAAAAGCATTTGCATAGGAATGTTCTTTCTGCAGGATTACCACGTGAGTTGGTGTGTTTACTTGGTCTAATTTTGTGTATACTTTATCAAATAGGCTCTTAAGACTGTGGCAAACTAAAAAATCTATTGAAATTTATTGCTTGGTTTTGGTTTTTCTATGTGCAGCCATTCTAACAGAGTTGTATTGTTTGGAAACGGAGATGTATTTATCTTTTGGTTGGTTGAGGCACCAAGAAATAAACACAAATGTTAATAATTTAGAACATGTTATCAATCTTCAGATAGTGGTGTGAGGTGGCTGACCCCAGAAATGCTATAACTTTAAGATGTGGTGTGATGACTGTTGGTATTGAATTTTTACATATAGATTGGACAATTTATTCCAAATATGTGTAAGTACTTAAAAAACTAGAAAAATACTTAGCATTACCATATTACTAATTAATACAAAACATCTTTAATAATAAATGAAAAGCTGGGGTTGGCATTGCACAAGGAAAAGAACAGAGGAGTCAGATGATTTGGAGTTTAGAACGGGTTCAAAGTAGAAAAAAGAATTGAATGTGAATATGGCTGGAAATAATGTCAGAGGTGAGTGGGTGTTAGTTGAACAGTGGGGGGGTGTTACTGTATATCGAAGGGTGGGAAACTTCGAATTAGGGATTTTTGAAATTACAAAAAAGGGAGAAGTCTCATCTTTTCCCTCCTAATGAGACTGTTTTGAGGGCAAATGGGTTTTTGAAAATAGCCTCATTCAAGTGGCTGGGCCTCATTCAATACTACACTACTATAGTTTACTATTAATAACTTTGATTGAGAATTAGTCTTTTCCTTTGAGAAAAAAGGATATGTAGGATATTGTAAGTCTTGAATCTTGTCTGTTTGGAAAATAATTTAAAGTCCCCTAAGTTGATTGATGCATGAGTCTCAATTAAACTAATAAGGAATTCTTGTGTCCTCTAGAGATATTTGTTTAAAAATGTAAACAATTTTTGTTTCTTATCTACTTTTATCTATCTCATTATTTTAAGTATTTTCCTTGTTTTCTTTCCTTTCTGTGTATATTTCAGTATGATGCAAAGGCAACTAAACGATCTATTCTGAATGGTAAGCTTTTCAATTTTGGCGCCCCTATTGCTTCCCTCTTTTTGTTAGTTGCCTTGTTAAATATTCATGGAAATTTTCTATTTCTAGTTTTATTTTTCCACAGTAAGTTGTCATTTGGTATTTTTACTCTGATTTAGGTTTCCTTAAAACTGACGAGTCTCTTCTTCAAGAAAGTGCTGAAGGTAAAGTTTCTGATTCAATTCTTTAAAATTTTGTTCACATTCTGTCATATAAATGCTAAATCTAGTGTAAGCTTAGTTTATATAAGTGGATTAATCTTGTTTTTAATTCAATTTCAAAGTTTACTTGTTTCAAAAACCCATCTAATTTCCCTTTATGTGCTTCGGCAACAATGTACCACAATGCAAGGTCATTTGCACTCTTTATTGTGATTTTGGCATTGCTGTTATCAATTCCTGTACTAATAATGATGGGATATTCCGAAGTGATTCATATCTTGCTGATTCTTAGTCACTGTTTCCAGGAGGATGGCAGGATGGGGCTACAGCCGTATGTGTTTGGGTATTGGGACAAAAAGTAAGTTTCCTGTTATTTATTTTACATTTACCATACTGGTTGTTTATACTGCTTCTTTCTGATGCTTACTGTAGATAGACATCACAGGCAGTATAGTTATGGATTTTTTTTTTGAGCAATCTTGCAACAAAATTGCAAAAAGTTATATGTTTTTACATTTTGATATTTGTTAGGTTGCGGTTGCTCATATAGGAGATGCCAAGGCAGTATTAGCTCGGTCAACTGATGGATCTCAAAATCCAGATGGTGTCCAGGCACTGAAGGCCATTGTTCTGACTAGAGAACACAAACCTATCTTCCCACTGGAGCGTACACGCATTCAGAAGGCATGAAATTCCTCAATGATGATTTATTATATCACCAGAGTTATTTGATACTTAGTATGAAGTTAGCAAATAAGACCCTGACTCCTGTCATACATCGAAGTTGCCATCATTACCACTTCTTTTGATGGAGCTTTCAACTGCACATTTCCTAACATACTTCTTCACTCACTATTGAGTTGAGCGAAAGTGGATCTATAGAGATTAAATTAAACGCACTTGATTATCACAATCTTGTTTTTCTTTTCCCTAAAACTCTTTCAAGATGGACAAGAAGCTGCATTTATTTATTCAAAATTAACTAATCCATCACAACTTAAATTACTCAGAATATACAAGGACCAGTTCTAACTAGTACAGTTCCCCTTTTTGAAGTATCAGTAGAGATTGAAGCATTCACTCTTTGCGTTTCATTTTAATTTAGAATAAGTGAGGGGAGAGTGGACTTTTCTTTTCAGATATTTGATTCATTTTCTTGTATGATATTTTCTACTTACAGTCAGGGGGGTTCGTGAGTCCAGATGGACGATTATTAGGGCGTCTTGAAGTTTCTAGAGCTTTTGGAGATCGCCAGTTTAAAAAGGTTTGCCTCATATTCAAAGATAGTCATTATTTTTGTTAGTTCTCTATAGATAACTTCTTTATAGCATCAAGTAGACCAGGAAAGAATTGGCCCAAAAATGAATTGTGTTTGCAGGTAGGACTTGTTGCAAGCCCGGATGTCTATACTTTTGAAGTTACAGATACTGAGCATTTCATCATTCTTGGCTGTGATGGCTTGTGGGGGGTATGTGTCTTTGTTTCCCCTAGACTTTCCTTTACTCATTTTGCTGGGTTAGAAGTTGCTATTCTGAGATGAATATGGCACACTGTTTGTGTCAGGTATTTGGTCCCAGCGATGCCGTTGATTTTGTTCAGAAGTTATTGAATGTAAGTGCTTGTTATATCTTTTCCTATGTTGCAACTTGAAAAGAGGTGTACAATTGTGAATGAAATCTGAACAGAAAAAAGGAGAAATATCTCCATTCGAGGGTGTTCTCTTTTACTAAGTGCGAGCCCTTTTTAGTTTTACAATCAAGCGACCTGCATAATTCTCAAATAGGCTCATTTCATTTTCTTTTTATGTTCTTTCATTTATTGAGGATTCTGTCTTATGTTAGAAAAGATTGAATTGAACCTTTGTAGGAGGGGCTACCTGTTGCCACCGTGTGCCGTCGTCTTGTAAGGGAGGCTGTCCGTGAGCGTCGCTGTAAAGATAACTGCACTGCCATTATTATTGTATTTAAGCACAAATAACCCATGGCACCATCTCCATGTGTTGTACCAGCTGCTATGGATTTTGTTTTCAGATTCTGCTTTCAAAAGCAATGTAAAATATGTGAATTTCTTCCCACTGCAAACAAATGGTGGCACTAAATGCATACCAACTAGTTTATCACTCTTGAAACAGGTTGTTGTTATTGTAATACATGTTGAAGTGTAGTGAAGGTCAATTTGCTGCAAAAGCATCTCTGATTTCAGTTCATTACTTCTACAGCTCTGCTACCCTCGTGCATGATAATGATAGTGTGGGATAATAAAGGTAAACATAGTCCTTAGAATCAAGTTCTTATTTGAATAATAAGTGATACTAGTTAAGAACTCAATGTCATCTTTTCATGATAGAGACAGAAAAGTAATGCATGCCAATTCCCCTTGAAATTATTGTTTATTTTTATTAAACTGAGTAGGACATAAACATTAATTTGATCACAAATTGAATAAGTTGTGTTTTGGACACAACATGTGTCATATGCTTTTGCTAATTGAAATTTGATACTGATAAGTTATGTCAGTCGCTCAGTTTTTGTTCAAGTTAGTTACACTGTCTAATTAAAACGACAAGTTCGTTAACATACGAGTAATTGCTGCGCAGTTTCCAATTTGAAAAATAAAAATTTTAAATTTAATGGAACTGCTTGACTCTACCAACCCTTATCACCATTTGTGCAAAAGAACACTAGAATTGAATGCTGAAAAGATGGTCTTGCTTTCTACGAAGGAGTAGTTTAATGCAACAGAATGAAAAACAACGAGGCTACATTTGAGTAGGACAAGACTCGTGGAAGGTGAATTGGTTTGAAAGAATTGACAATTTGGCATTTGGCAGAGACATAATGCAATAATATATTAAAGTATGCAATCACAACAAATTACGAACTTTGCTACCAACGAACAACATATTAATTAGTGATTTTATAATTTCAGTGAAGAAATCTTGTTGCCTCACCTATACGGCGTAGCAGATACATGATGTATCATCCTCAATCCCGAATATTCTCTCATTTCTTCAATTACATGTTCCTTCTATTTTTCTTTTTTCTTTTCTGATTGACACTTGTATGAACCAGTCTCTACCTTAGGTTCATGAATAAGTACATGCAGTCAATAATGTTCCTCCGATGATCTAGTTGCTGCAATGATTAAGATATTATTTTTTATTCAACTGAGTACCTACCAACCACCGAAGAACCTGTGAGAAAGCTCACTGAAAGTTCTCATAAAGAAAAAGAAAGGGTGGAGTACCTCGTAAGGATTGAACCCACACATTTTCTATCATGTTTCACATCACTGAATTATCTCAAGGTTAGCTATGATAATCGTCTTAGAACGAACATCATAGGTAGTTTCATTCTTTAAAGAACCGTATTTCGTTTAACAACTTAATGAATATATCAATTCATAGAAAAAATTGATTCTGCTATGAAGAAGACCAAAAGAAAAACTCAGTTGCAATTTATGCCAATCTTCAAGGCAATATAGAAAGTTTAATCATAAAATATGCCTAGTTATAAACAGTAGCACATGCATTGTGGATTCATATTCTCATTATCCTACTCACTCAAATGCATTCAAAAGAATCATTGAGTCTGGAGCAGCCAATCATCATCATTATTATGGCTGATATCTGGATTTTATATATAAAAGATAAGAAAACCCCTGTTGGATTAGATTTATTGCAAATGCTAAAAGAAAGGTCATTCTATTCATTTGGTCTTATAGTCTCTTTATTTTAAACAAATTGTAAGTTTTAGTTCCTAACAAGCATAATTAAGTTTTAGTCACCGAGACTAAACATCAGTCAACAATTTCTAACAGTATAAATCTGCTTCAAAAATTATTTTACAGTTATAAATTGTTACAGAAAAATTGTATTGTGATTAAATTGTACAATTTTCTTGAAAAGGAACTAAAACTTGAAATGAGAATAACTAAAGGAACCAAAGGGATAGTTTAAACTAAAAAGATACGCAATTATTAATCTCTACAAAGATAGAGAGTTGGGACAATGGTCTGATAAACATAGTATGAAAAAAAGGATGGTGGGAACATGTTCATACAAATGATAGAGGTTGGTTAGTCTCAAGCTACCCAAGTAACGTGATGCACCTTGACTCTGTCTCCCTAAATTATTAAATTCAAAGTCAACGAGCAAAATATATTGTATTATATACAAGATTTTGTAGTGCATGAATAACTCAGAGGATATGTTAAACGTTTACATATCATAGTAGTTGCTATTCGATACATCAAACACCATGATGAGTAACTAACTACTGATGTTAACAATAGCAAGTTGTATAATTTTATATTCCTATCAACTTTTTCCCTCTATATAAGCACCCTTCACTCTCACAGCCTCTCATAAACAACAATGGCTAGTGTTGTGACAGAGAAAGTGAAGCTTCTTGTGGCATTACTTACCCTTCAGCTCTGCTTTGCAGGATATCACATTGTGTCTAGACTTGCACTAAATATTGGAGTCAGCCAAGTTGTTTACCCCGTTTATCGAAATTTGATTGCTTTGCTTTTGCTAAGCCCATTTGCTTATGTGTTAGAGAAGTGAGTTTTCAGATGAAGTTTGTTTTCACTTTTCACCTTTCCTATCAAAATCCTTCTGTTATTTTACTTCATTTTCCTTAGAGCTATATATATATATTTGGAGTTTAATTTCTATGCAGTGTCATTGTAAAAACTTTTGTTTCGTTAATCAATTAGAAATCATGTTATGTATGACTTTCAAGATAGTTAATGTAAAAGTTAATCAAGTTATTCTAATTGATTGACATGTACAAACTTTTACACTGTCATTGCATATACTATTTACTCAAATTTTAACATGGAGCAATGTGAATCTTTATAATCAGGAATCAAAGACCACCCCTCACTTTATCTTTACTGGTTCAGTTCTTCCTACTTGCATTGCTGGGGTAAGAATGTATCCAAGTTGCAGATTTCCATACTCAAATATCCTTCTTATGAGTTGTAATATTTTCTTCTTTTCATACACATTGACAATGAAGGATCACAGCAAACCAAGGGTTTTACTTGTTGGGATTATACTATGCTTCTCCAACTTTTGCTTCTGCATTGCAAAACTCAGTTCCTGCAATCACTTTTGTCTTGGCTTTGGCTTTAAGGTAATCAAGTCTCCTTGTAACATTCTTTATTATTTTATGCTGTGATCTTGGCATAACTTGATGAATTCATTTTATTTGTACCAGGCTTGAGGAAGTCAACATCACAAGGAGAGATGGGTTGGCAAAAGTTCTTGGAACTATTGCCAGTGTGGGGGGTGCCACAGTAATTACTCTTTACAAAGGTCCTCCTCTTCTTCACCTGCAGATGGACCTAACACAAGGAGGAACTTTAGAAGTAGATCAATCAACAAAAACTCAAAATTGGACTTGGGGCTGCATATACTTGCTTGGACATTGTCTGTCATGGGCTGGTTGGATAGTTTTTCAGGTCTTGTCAATACTAATGACATAAGCAAAATATATAAACTGAAATTTCAGAATTCAGATAACCAATATGTTGATTCTTACTTAAGATAAACGTATCCATACAAATATATTGTAGTTTATTGTGATCAGACATATGTTCATGAAATTTACTCAGTTTCCTCAGTATCATTTTGTGACCTGAATGGTGAAAGCAAAAAACTTGGTGCAGGCTCCTGTGGTGAAGAAGTATCCAGCAAAACTAACCCTCACTTCGTTTACATGCTTCTTTGGATTGATCCAATTCTTGATCATAGCAGCCTTTGCAGAAGATGACTGGGAGAATTGGAAGATACAGTCACTGGAAGAGCTTTTTATCATCCTATATGCTGTAATGTTCATCACTTCAATTCTCAAACATTCTTAAATATGATTTATATGACATAAATAATGGAAATTTTGAAGTTAACTCACTTCACTATTCCATGATGGTGGTAATTGCAGGGAATTATAGCATCTGGTGTTGTCATATCTCTCCAAACATGGTGCATTCAAAAGGGTGGTCCTGTGTTTGTTGCTGTGTTCCAGCCTGTGCAAACTATTCTAGTTGCTGTCATGGCAGCTCTAATTCTTGGTGATCAGTTATACTCAGGAGGGTACGTGCTAAATCTGTTGATCATTACTGGAAAAAGTCCCTATTAATGAAATGACTGAAGTACACAATTTCATAAATGAGTTGTTTAATTCTTTTTTACAGGCTTATTGGTGCAGTTCTCATTGTGCTTGGTCTATACTTAGTCCTATGGGGCAAAACCAACGAAAAAAAAGTGACCGAGTCATCATCACTAACAAACCCCTTGCTTAAGGCAGAGGAAGAGAATAAAGAAATTGATGCAGCTTCCAAAGACATACCATGACTGGTCCATCTGTTGACAAGAACAGAATGTGTAGTCCTGGTTTTAAGAATTTGAATAACTACTGATATATGGTCCTAGTTAGTAGCATTTCAAGTGTGAAACTTTGGATGTAGCAGTTAAAGTAATGGTGCTCAAGGCTAAGTTTGATTAAGGAATACGCCTTCTGGTGCATTTCTTTTCATCTGAGAAGCCAATTCATTGACATTTGATTACAGGGTCAAATGTAGTTATCCCATCATATTTGTCATGTCAAAGATACAAGCTAGACTCTTTGAGCTCTATGTTACACTGACTATACATGAATACTATGAATATTGACTATCTTTCACTTTTCAGTCTTCATATATTAAAAGGAATCTTGAGAAATTGTGTCCATTTTTTCTTGCGTGGCTATTAAAAATCATTTCTCCATATTAAATCACAACACTTATGGATAACTGGACTTGGTGGAATTTATGTGCTATAGTTCTCAAGTTCAGTATTCTTGCATATATAAAGTTCACATATCAGTGGAGATATTTTATTACTGCCAACATTGGAATGATAATTATTACGTGTAATGTTCTTTCAAATGTAAATAAATTAGCATGATACTATATTTCTATGCTGAAAATTGAGGAAAAGGTGGTCAGATAAGAAAACATTGAAGGACTAGGATCATATTGTAAATCACTTTTATGGCATGTTTTCTATTGATAATGAATAAGGTAGAGAATGATAACTGTATGGTAGATACCTTTTTGGACAATTAGTCAGACTGACATGCAAGACTAACTAATACATCCTTGGCCGATTCCCTAGACGAATTGGCAAGACCGACCAGCACATCGTTGGGCCGATTCCCTAGACCGACCAGCATACCATTGGACTGATTTCCTAGACTGACTAGCAAGACCGACTAGGACACCCATGAACCGATCTCCCAGACCGACTAACAAGACCAACCAGTACACCTTTAGGCCCATTCCCAGACCAATTAGCAAGATCGATCGGTACATCCTTGGAATGATCTCCTAGACCGGCTAGCCAGACCAACCAATTGCAGAATAAATGTCATACTAACACTTAGCCAATAATGATTACGAATCAACCAACTAATGTTGATTAAGGTATGATTGAACCGTAATTAAACAAACAAAAAGGTAAAAACCTATAACAACTACTATAATATATATTAGTATTAGATTAAAATTTTCAAATATCTAAATATATTGTGGATTGATCATATATAATTCTCTATATCACTCACACTTATTATGCCGAGTGCTAATATCTTTTTCATACATAATATATTTGAATTCAAATCTTTTTCTTTTTTCGGATAGGTTTTTGAGCACTTAGGTTTTTGAGCACTTTTGTGCAGTTCTAAAAGCTCCAATTCATATCCTCGATTTAGGTAATGCATTTCAAGTATTTATAATTTCGAGAAATTAAGAATGATTTATTTGTCCTGGGTGTATCATTTCAAATTTTGATAAGCTTTTCAAGAAAATAACAAATAACTATTCCTAACATAATTAATTTAATATTGTAATAACATACTCATTTAACTCATTTTCCTAAAGAAATTATTATAATAACTTAATCTCATATAAGATACTCTTTAACTCAGTTAGACCCCAACCAAGACATTAAGATAGACAAGTTGCAGCAAAATATTGTTCCTGACTTTTATTATGTTACTTGCTCGGCGTTCTTCTTGACAGGGTCGATGTGGGACTCTCATTGGTTGTAAAAATATTGCACATTTTTTCTTTATAAATGGCTGTAAAAACTGCACTGCAATGAATTTCAGACGTTTTTCACAGTTACACAAAAACTTGAGATTATTAACACATACATAGCTTTAAATCAATGCTTGCAAACTTCTTGCAGCATTTGTGTCTTAATCAGAAATAAACATTTCTGATTTTTGTTTTCCTCAATATCATGTATGACACTGCTTAATCTTGCAGATATCAGTCCCAATGAAATGCCAGAAATAGAATAATGAATCCTGTATTGACCAACTCTGATTCATCTAGAAAAAAATATCCTATCAGAATCTTAATTCTTTAAGTGAGCAAGTGTTGATCTTGGAGAGTGTTTCATCTTGTATCTCTCAAAGTTAGCCACCACTATTGAATGGAGAATTTCAGAAGACCCAAAACATGAAATGTCAACATAAACTACCATATAATATAATAAAATAAGATGCCAAACAAGTAGCTGCCAAATGGAAAAAAAGCAATACTTGTTGTCCAAGTATAGCTATAAACATTATCAAAATGATAAGTCAAATCCAAATTATTTTTAAATAGATCTAAACTTAAAAATATCGATTAAATATATTTTTGTCTCTTAATTTTAAGTGAAAATTAAAACTAGTTTTATTTTAAAATTTTGGACAAATTTAATATTTTATCTTTATAAATATATAAATATAGTCCTTTTTAACTAAATTTTGTTACGTTGATTTGACGTTTTAAATTTATTTATAAAATAACATTAAAGCATAAATATGTCAAATGGGCTAAACAACTCAAATTTTATCATAAAATGCGACGTCAAAAAAATTAACAAAATTTTAGTTAAAAAGTTAAATTCAAACATTTCTAAAATTAAAAGAGTAAACTGAATCAAAATTTTAAAGAACTAATTTCAAATTTCACTAGAAATAATAAACAAAAAAGTTAAACCCTACAAATTTCATTAAACTATTTTATATAAATAGTAATAAAATAATAATTTTGAAGTACTCATTTGTAAAGTATAATTTAAGTGAAATATATATTTTTTATTCTAGAGGGTAATCATAAATGGTAATGAAAATGATACATCATATTAAAAAGAAGAGTTCAATTTGATTGAGTTTTAGTTTGACATATTTTAATCATAAATGGTAATGAAAATGATACATCATATTAAGAATGTAGCTATCCGCTATCCGCTATCCGCTATCCGTTGAAGTGTCGTGTCCCAAGTGTCTACGTTGTTTGACAAACCATAATGAACAGATTTTTCAGTCTAAATTAACATACTAATGAGTTTCTACTTTAATAACTTCTAATTTATTTTATATATAAAACAATAGGAAACTACATCTTTTAATTGTGAAACTTGTTATAAAATGTATTGTGGAATTTTGTTTTGTCTTGCAGCATCCAAGTGTCAAACAGAAAACATTAAACAAACAAAATTAGAAAAAAGTGCAAAATGAAAGAAAGAGACAGATAAAAAGAAAGGAGACCTAACACAATGAAATTATTTTAACCCATTAAAAGATTTATGGAAGACAATAAAATTTAACATTTATAATAAATTTGTAAATATTAATCTTTATATTACATGGTGTTTAACATTTTTTTTATCGTTGTTGAATATAGGACTTAAATTTATATTAGAATTCTTAAAAAAAATAATGATATGTCCAAAATTATTTCATACCTGTATAACTTAAAATTTTATAAATTTACAATTTATCATCAAACATTTATTCCGTTAAAAAATATTTGTAAAGTTATTTTTCATTGATTGTTAATGGAAATTGAGTTGTCAAATGTAATTTTCTTTATATTTTTCATACAAAAGTTTTGTTTTATGGAAGTCTTGGGTTTGGAGTTGTCTTTTCTCTATTTTATTATTCAACAACTAGTCTCCTTGTTTTTATGATGATGTGTTTCCATTGCAAATTAAAAAGTTAACTATTTAAAAACGGAAACATCAAATTTTGATTCTTATGCAGATAAATAAAAGAGAGTTAAGAAATGACTCCCATAACATACCATAAGTGCTACAAATTTCATTATAAACTTTATTAAAATAGATTTGATTCTGTAATTAGAAAATTAACTTAAACTTATTTCATTTTTATGAAACCGTGAAAATTGTCCCAAAATAATTTATAAGATAAAAATTGTCAGCCTGAATAGACCTTTTTGTATTTCAGAGTTCTTTTGAACTCAAAATTATAAAAATGGGTCAGCTGAATTTTTTTTTTAAAACAGAAACAAGTCAAGGTAGGTGGAAGACGACATTACAAATGAAGTCGTCTTTCATCCTACCAATTTTTTTTTCTTTCAAAAAATAAAGTTGTTATCTTAAAAATCGATTTCTATTAAATAAAAAAGTAAAATCGTTCACGTCCACGACTTCACTTTTTACCTTTTACGTTGGTTGAAGAATGAACTCATCTTTACAATTTTGAGTTCAAAGGATCTTGAAATAAAAAAAGACCATCAATATTATCTTATTTCTTATTAACATTAGATTCCCAAGAGAGTAATTTAAAAAAAAAATCTTATTTACACTGTTTTTTTTATCTTTAATTTAGCCTATTATTTTTCTTTATGGGAAGCAAGAGCTGTGTTTTTCCACACCACGTGGTTGTCGGTGTACAAATTTTCTTCTTCTGCTACTAAAATTCTGCAGAGCCACCTTTATAAATCATAATCATGACTCATCGTGTTTAAATATTTAATATATAATAATAAGAAAAAGAATAATGTCCCAATTAAACAGGTTGAAAGTTATTTTTACCTGGTTAAAGTAAAAAAGGACAGATCTAATGTTTTAATAGTACAACACTATTTTTAGTGTTTTAATAGTAACGAATCTAGTTCATTACCTGTGTGTTAACAGTGTATAGAAATGAACACAGGTTAAGTTTTAATTGTGTTTTTAGTTTTGAAATTAAAATTTATAAATATATAAAACACATATATTTTGATTTTTAAATTTAAAAACTAAACATATCTAATATTTCTAATTTAATTATGTTAGATACTTTTTATGTATTAAATGTGTTTGATATTTGTATTTAAGTTGTTTAAATTAATTAAATTTAAATAACTATATCTATAAATATATTAACATTTTGAACATAAAACAGTACGTGAACATTCATAACTAAAAATCTATTCAACCATAAATTATAATAATGCAATAATTCTGATGTTTTATATGATAAGAGATAAATAAATAATTTATTGATATTAATGAAAATTGTTTATATAATTAATATTTTAGGAAATTACTTAATATCAACTTTGATCATATTTTATCACTTATTTATCCTTATTCTCCTCAAATTTTACCCTTTCTTTTTTATGATTCTATCATTAAAAATTTTCGATTTCTATACATCGCATCACTCAATAATTCCTGCAACAAAATGAAATGTGCGATACGAAAAACTTGGATCATAAAGTTTTCGAATTGGTAACATTTATAGGGAAAAATATAGAATCAAATATTCAACTACAGTATCAAAAATTTAAATTTAATCTTTGAAATAGTGTTGTTTGTAAAGTGAAAAAAAAAAAAACCTGC
>Ga0099823_1000615_pt1 | contig 24973 bp, 15 predicted proteins | sample CowpearedBW_FD_76831 | JGI IMG/M metagenome (GOLD analysis project Ga0099823, IMG submission 76831) | Root nodule microbial communities of legume samples collected from California, USA - Cow pea red BW | ecosystem: Host-associated > Plants > Roots > Nodule | place: USA: California | collected...
AATCAATGATATTGATGACTAAGTTCTAAGTTACTTTGAAGGGCATGCATCTAATTTTTGTGCCAACTCAACACATTATTGTAACTAGTTGGTGTGATGTAGTTCTTCAATTATTGTAACTAGTTGTTTGAGGTTAGTGTTTTTAGGATGAGTCTTTCCTCTCATTTCCCAATTCATCCCCCGAAATAAGTGTGAATACCCTAAAACATATAAGTAGGTCATTATCTTTTTCATATGCATTAATAGTAAATATGTTATATGTTGAAACAAACACACGGTTAGTTCTTAGTGTTATAATATTTATCAAGGATATTTTTCTCTTATCATAATCTTTATGCAGTTATATACATACAATGTATTATCAATAACAACGAAACAAATAGTTTGCATATGCCTCACCTTTAAATATTTATGCTCAATTTTAAGATTTTTATTTATTATTTTTTTTCACATAAAAATGTTTGACTCTCAATTTTAAGTGTTCATATATATAAGTTTTCAGCAAACTATTTAAACAAAAACTTACTTTCAATACCATCCATTCAACACTACATACAAGATTACTGACATAATTTAATTTTTGCTTCTATCTCAAACACAATTATTTAATATTATTGTGTATTTGTCTTCCAACATTCTTCTGAATTTTCCTTGGGGGTGAAAGGCCTGACACTTCAAATCCATGTAAAGCATCTTGAGAAGGAGAATCATGACGACTACATCGAGGAGGATATATATCTTGAGGTGAATGGCAGTGAGAATTAGAAAAACGAGGTCTTTCAACATTCTTCTTGATTTTCCTTGGGGGTGATAGGTCGAATGCCACAGATCCACACAGAACATCTTGAGAGGGAGAATCATGACGACTTTGTCTAGGTGGAGAGATATCTTGCAAATAAGAACTCTCAAAATTACGATGGCCTCGTCGAGGTGGAGAGAAATCTTTAGGTGAACGACCACGAGAAATATCAGGCAAACCAGTTATTGCAGCATTCTTCAGAATTTTCCTTACAGGTGAAAGGTTTGATGCCACGGTTCGATGCAAAGCATCTTGAAGGGGAGAATCATGACCTCGTCGAGGGGGAGAGATGTCTTGCAAACGAGAAGTCCTATAATTAGGTGATGAGGTGTGTCGCAACTGAAATGGCGACGAGACGGCGAACCATAAAGAAAACGAGTTTAAAAAGAGATTTAGAATCGCCACCATATGGAAAACTATGGAAAACCATAAAAGTTAAAGCATGTATGCGAAAAACTAGATTTTTGGGTTCAGAAGTTGGTTACGCGTAGGGAAGGTGTTAGCACCCTACAACGTCTGATCAAGGGCGGTACCCTTAATTAAACATGCAAAGTTGATTTGGTTTTCAAAACGTTAATTTTCCCTAAAAATAATGAGACAATAACACTAAAAAGAAACAAAAATATTTTTTTGTTTTTTGGGTCCGACAAGGATTAACCTTGGTCCTACATATTCTCATTCAAAATGAGAAATCAGGGTTACGTAGCTCTTAAAAAGATATTTGGAAAAATGATTTGATTTTTTGAAAGTAAACCTGACAAGGACTGACTTTGCTCCTACGTATCTCACAATGAAGAATCAAGGATCACGAAGTTCTTAAAAATAATATTTGGAAAACTATTAGAAAAATGATTTGATTTTTTGGAAGTGAACCTAACGAAGACTGACCTTGCTCCTATGTATCTCACAATGGAGAATCAAGGATCACTTAGTTCATAAGGATTGTTTGTTTGAAAATGTTAATATTTTTATATTTTTGAAAATTTTATATTTTTTTGGTGTTTTAGAATTATTTGAAAATAGGTGCTTACAACATGAACGACCAAACAAACACCAAAAATTGAAAGATAATACTATTTTTTGTTTTTTTTTCTATTTTTGTGATTTTTTTTATTTTCAAATATTTTTTATTTTCTAGAAAAATAGTGAGTAAAAAGGATGAGATTTAATAAAAAATAAAGGTAAAAAAAGGGAATAAGTTGCATGGGAGAGTGCAGACATAAATCAATGGGGGTGTAATGAGTAAAAGCTAAAAAGTCTGTGCAATAATTGTGGGGTGCATCAAGTAAAAGTGAAAACAAGTACTAAAAGCATAATACATTTGGGTGCGAAGCCAGTAAAAAAAAGGGTGCATGAAGAGTGCACAAAGCAAATGAACAGGGGGTGTAGAGAACAACTATGGGGTGCATGGTGCAAAAAGATGGTCATCCCATATTCTTTTTTGTTTTAGAATCAGCAAACCCTAAAGGTTCCCACTTCCATTTCTCTCCATGTAAGCCACCCTTGAACGAAGCATGTTCACTGCCTCTCCATTCCACTCGACCAGAGGCCATCGTCGGCGACTCTAGTGACCGTCGGCGTCCATGCCGACGACAACCCATCTTCTATCTTCTCATATCTCATTTTTAACGCACACAACCTCAACCATGGGCACAACGTGTAACAACCTGATTAGATATTACTAATTTAATAAAATAAGAAATAAGAATCATAATAATCTCGCATTTAAATAAAACATCTTTCCCAAAATTCGGGAAAATTTAAAACTTTATTAAATGCCTCAAAATTCAAAATCTATAAATTAAACTCCAAGTTTAGATAATTCCAAGACTGATAATAAATCACTATTTACAAAAGAGTAAAACAAAATAGTACATAAAGAAGTTCCTCTGCTAGCCCCTCTTCGACTTTAAGCATCACCAGCTCCACTTGAGACATTATATGTTCCCGTGTATCGAATTATACGATCATCACCAAACACAAGCAGATAGGGTGAGCTAACAAAATAAATAACTCATAATCAACATAAAGAGTACACACACTCTCATCGGAGAACTACTATCCTCCAATACCAAAAAACATGACCATCATCATGTTCATACATATTCTACGTCTCCAAATGATGACCTTAAGATATCCTTTGCTGCCAGAAGCCACAACTCATGGATCCACCATCTACAAGCCATAACTCGTATATACACATGCGAGACTAACATGTTACAGAGCACCATCCATAACGCTAGGTGGAGTTCCCAATACGAACCACAATTCGTACTCTCGACACATGATTAGCAACATCATTGGTCACAACCTGTGGCTGCCTAATCAAGTGGAGACCTTCCGTACGAGTCACAACTTGCACACTCATACCGATTACCAATATCACCAAGCCATAACCCGAGATCGCCACGTGTGTACCCTTTATCCTGAGCCACAACTTAAGGGATGTCATTCCCAGCCACAACTCAAGGAATGCTCCAACAAGTCTCCACCCTAAAGCCATCATCCAAAGCATTTAAAATGAACTCCACCTCTTTTGAAGGCCTACAACCCTTAGACCCAAACATTTACTCCTTCCATTGTCCACCTTCTGATCCTACACCCTTTGATGATATCCTTAAGTTGATACTTTCTACCACGAGTGACAACTCGCCCCTTTGACTACAGGTCACCACCTATAGTCCACACGCGAGAATTATCTAGTCACAAACTACAATCTGTAACACTGAATGGAACTCCCCAATACGGACCACAATCTGTATTCATCACGAGACTATCAGTTTCACCGGCTACAACCATGAAGAGCAATCAAGTGAACCATCTATACTAGCCAACACTAGCATGCTCACATCGAAATTCCAATACCATCAGGCTCCAACCTAAAATGGTCACGTGTTTAACCCCCATTACAAGCTACAACTCGTAAAGGCCCCTCAACAAGTCATCTCCTCAAGGTTTCCATCCAAAGATTTGTAGAAAATCCTCCAATGTAAACCCCCTCTACACTCGACATCACCGCCTAGCGCATCTCCAACATTGTCAGGTGAAACCTAGTTCCAGACCACCTGGCGGAAACACTTGGCGTCGTCGGGCGCCAGCCCACTAGATTTTGGTCCAGGCCTAGTTTTGCAACACACCATCTGGTCGAACCACTTACGCCGTTAGGCGCCAGCTCTCGAGTTTTACTCTTGAGCTCTCTTTATGGTCTATCATCTAGAGGTTCAACATGCACAACCAGGCACTACACTTTTAACATGTCAATTACTGGTTTTTCTCTTCTAACTCAAGTTCCAATGAACCCAAGTTCACAAACCACTCACTCCATAATATCAATACATATACTCTTCTACTTAAAAGGGTGCAATTGTTCAATCACACATAAAATACCATAATTCAATCCTTATCACTTATAAGCATGTACATTCATCATTCACATTTAGGTAACCATATCTATCCAACAACACTTATCCCACACTTAGACTTATCCAACCCAAGAACATGCTTACATACATAAAAATCAACAATTGATCCATGCATTTTTACCAAATCACAATAATTTATCTTGACATCATGTTCTCATACTTGTCCAAAACCCATCATGATCATGCAACACTTGATCATCATGATATCATCAATAGTGGCCTTTTTTACGCACTTATAACATCATACATTTATGCTAACATATATAGATTTATATATTCAACATGGCTTAACAAGTACTACCAAAAACATACTCATCAATCACTCACTCACTCACACACACACACACACACACACACACACACACACACACACATATATATATATATATATATATATATATATATATATATATATATATATATATACACATATATGTAGATATACATATATGTGTATATATACATATATTTATATACATTCACCAATCAAGTTCATACCAACACTTAAGCACACTTAACTTAAGCATCCGATACTAATCATACTCTTAGGGAATTGAAACTAACACTCATAAGTAACATATATCTTTAGATACAGAACTTCAATTCAAATCTCCACCATTCAAAGTAAAGAACAACATGTTATGAATCACCTGTCAAAATTTCAGCTAAATCGGACGGTTAACGAACCGAGTAACACATTTTTATGAAAACTACATAGACTAGAAAAAACGTAGTCGCCCAACAACTATATCTTTCTGCTCAGCGAACCAAAACCAGAGACTTGGCACTTGGCAGTAGGAAACCACCACCTAACGATCCCTATTGCATGAAAAAGATGAGAAACAACGTAAGTGCATATACTTTGGTCAATTTAAAGGCACTCAAACATGCAAAATTTAACAAAGGTTAATCCATTATGCATAAAACAACCCTAAACCAAAAGTGCACTTTCAAACAGAAACCACAAAGTCGTAGAAAATGAACCAATCCAATTCGTATCGCATGGCTGGTCTTCATTGCCGCCAGGTGGTTTCTAGGCAGAACCCAGAAAATATGTGCAGAATGCATGTGTCGCCTAGCGAGCCTTCATTGTCGCCGGACGGTTTCTAGGCAGAAACCCAGAAACGCGAAAAACAACGTAAATGGAAGAAGGAAAAGGCTCCCATGCATATATTCATCATGCAATTACATAGATATACATTAAAGTACAAATTTCAGCTCTCCTAACTTGGAATTCCCGCTCCAAAAGTGCTCTTAGAATCCTTCTTTGCACCACAATTGATGTCCACCCTTGAACACTTCTTCCCACCTTCTAACACTCTCCATTACTTAGTGGTTTCTCAACCATTCCGCGACTAGGTTTCCTTAGGCTTTCCTTAGCTTATCAAAAATAATAAAATGTGAAAAGAAACTATTTCTCACCAAGGAAGGTTCAAACTGGCATCCACCTTTTTACCACTCAATTCCCCACCATCAAACCAACTTAGGTTTCTTGGCATTTCATGCACACCATGCTTTATAATTTCATATCCCACAATCATGCATGCAAGCAATTAGATAATGAAATTAACCCACTAATGACATACATAAGCCTCAAACCAAATTTCCTTTAATGTCATTCTACATGCTCAACCACTTGAGCTACTATAACTCCTTGTCATAATTCTCTGCATTAATTACCATAAAGATCCCTTTAATTACATCTATATTAAATAAATATTTATCTATTTATCTAATTTTTCTGGGTCTTATATGATGCACTCACATTCTGCCCACCATGGACTGCCGACGGCAATGTCGGGAGCCTTGTCGACGATGATGCCTCCCTCCGCTTCAACTCGCTGAAACACGATCGTGCATGCGGCAACAATGTCCTTTCTCCCATGCGTAAATCTGGATCGAGACCTGGCAGCCACACCGTCACGATCGCTTGCCCTCGCCGATGTCGCCTGAAGTCGACGGTGTTGCTCCTTTTTCTTCCTCTATGCGAGGCACCCTAGGACCAGCACCACGACTAGTCACATATTCTCCCTCCAGCTGAGGCTACCATGACGACATGAACACCCTTCGTTCAAAGCTTTGACTCGATTGGTTTTCCCTTTCTTCTCCGTGCTTTTTGTTTTGGCTATCTTAGCATTGGAATGAATTTGTGTGAGTGAGTGTTTGAAGGGGATCATGACGGTTTTGTGTTGAAGTCAAAATGAAGTTGGATCAAGAGGGAGCTTCTTTTTCTATGTGTTGATAGTGAAAATAGAGAAAAATGGAGAACGGAGATGGTGATGCGTTGAAATATGACAAGTTAATAATAAAGGTGATATTAAGTAGTATTTTGTTTCCTGCATTCGAGCCACAACAATCATACAACATATGGGCATATTTGAATCATGTTCCAAACAAATTATGCCACAAGTTTTCCACACAACCACAACATGTTATTCTGACATTTGTGATGAAATACAACACAGTTTCATCATGCTTACTCAAGTATTCAAAGTGTTGAAGCTTACCTCTTGGAGCTCTCCTTTGTATCCACTTTCCTTGTGTTTCTATTGGTGGCTCTACTCTCTCCTTTTTCTGTTCTCTCTTCTATTTTGAATATGTCCTAGAGTTTGATGAGAACTTCGCTCCAGAATAATGTCTCTTTTTTTTTCTTTTTGATTTGCTCTTTGTCGCTATGATGTTCCTTGTTTTTGTATTATCCTTCCCCCAGTTCCTCGTTCTCTCCTTTTTCCTCTCCAACCTCGGACTGTGGGATAAAGTTGAAAATAGTGGTTGGTTCCTACTCCTTCAGCCACCATGAGCATGGTAAGCAAGCCACTACAATGTGTAATTCCCATTTGACATACAAACTGAATGGCAACATAGTTGTTGCACCGCTAAACACCTTTCAAACAACTAAAAGAGGAAGGATATAGGTATGATGTTACAGACCTTAATTTGACTTCTTATTTTTCTATTTATTCCTTTTAAATAAAATTGGAGATTAACGTTCTATTTTCTTTGGTTATGTTTTTTTTCTTCTTTTTTTTGTTTTGTTTTTTTCCTTTCTTTAACTAAACTAAAATGAAGGACATAAATAAGGTCATAATAAAATAAAGAAAACTAATAATAATAATAATAATAATAATAATAATAATAATAATAATAATAATAGTAATAATAATAAAAAATAGGGTTAAATATGTTTTTGGTCCCTTAACTTTCAGTGAATTTTGGAATTAGTCCATTTCGAAAATTTGGACCAATTTAATCCTTCATTTTTCGAAATACGTAGATTTAGTCCTTTTAATCAAATTTTGTTAAGTTTATTTGACATTTCAAGCGCATTTCATAATAGTATTTGACTTAACATTAAAGAAAAAATGTGTCAAACAATATAAACAACTCAAACACAATTGTGAAATGCGTACAAAACATAAAATAAACCTAACAAAATTTGATTAAAAGGATTAAATCCACACATTTGAAAAGATGAAGGACTAAATTGGTCCAAAGTTTTGAAATGGACTTATTCCAAAATTTACTAAAATAAAATAGAATATTCAAAAAACATATTTAACCCTAAAAAATAAAATAAAATAAAATAAATGAAATAAACATATACATATACATATATATATATATATATATATATATATATTTAATTATTCTTTCGCAATCTAACAAATACATTTTTATTTATTTTTATTTTTATTTTATTTCTTAATTGAACTTTAATTTTTAATTTTTGATTATTATTTTTTATCATTACTATCTGGATGAAATTGGGTATTGCCAACTGCCCATCTTTACTTAAGATAATACGAAAATTTGATTTATCATATTATCATAGTAAAAGACAAGTAAAGATAAAGATACTAATTTTGTCCGAATTTCAAAAAGGAAAAGGATGAATAAAAACCGATTCAAACTGATGCGATGGCCAATTATATGAAGAGGGTTGATGAGTTCAAATTTTTGCCCTCGTTTAATGTTTAAATTTGGGGATTTAATAGAATTTTGTGCTTAAGAATTGATTTAATCAGGATTTGTGATTATTGGATTTATTGAGTATGTAAGATAAAAATGGCATAAAAAGTTATTTTAGTTGCATAAAATATTATTGGATATTCTAACGTTTGTTGATGCAGTTGAAGTTTAATTTGGGTCATCAAAAGTATGGATTTGGAATATTCAAAGTTACAAAATAAGTCCAAAATCAATAAATTCTGGAAAGAAAAAGTTCAGGAGCTAAATGCACCCACAATTTTTATTTTACACACTCCTCCTTCAAGTGGACCACCCAAAAACATGGTCTACACCCCTAGTTTCTACTAAGTTACACCCCTTCTACCATTTAAACCCAACTCAACCAGATCATTCCATGTGGCAATCCTCCACTAATTAATATGTCCAACCACATGTTGACACGTGTCATGATTCAACAACTTAAAATTCAGCCAACCAAATGTTGCGACATCATCATCTTCTTCCATCTCACACATGAAACCTTAGCTACTGCACCTGCAAAAATCGCCACCACTGACCACACATCTGCAGCAAGCCAATAACCACTGCACTTGTTCCAACCTACGGCAGCAACCACACATCTCAACTACCATTTCACGCACCACCACGGGCAAGCCACCAACGAAACCATCATCGACAGAAACTGTGTTTGGTAGCAGCCACGTCGTCGGACCACCATGTGTGCCACACGAAAGCACCATGAAATCATCCCATCGCTTGCATCAGTTCAAACCTGCAACAATGTTTATAAGATGCACTACAACAAAATGTTTGAAACAACCCGCATGCATATGCTAGCGAAAACAATGAAAAAGTGCACCCACAAACCTCACTACAACTCTAACGCTGCAACAAGATATAAAATAGGTTTTGAACCCAAAAGAAAACTGACCACACCCGAAACATGAAACCTAAACCATACCACATGAAAGCTTTCATAACATACAAAGCCATTGGAACAAGGCTAATATACCTAGACGAAAATTTCAACATAAAAATTTTAAAGCGTTATCCAAACTTGATGGAAAAAAAACAAACCCATGCATACTCTCCAAAACCAACATCTAGCAACGATAAAATAAAAATAACAAGGTCTAGCTTCATTCACCAAGCAACAAGAAAACAAGGAAAACAAAAACAAGATGTAGCTTCCCTACCTCGTATAATTAAGTTTCTCCCAAAGTCTCACCTTCACGGTTCTTCTCTATGGCTTCTCCCTCTAGATTTATGTTTCACACCTCTCTTAAAACCCTAAGATTTAATCTTTATCATTAATCCTAACCGTCGTCCCTACAACTTCTAAAAAATTAGCATTTTATCTCCTTCTATTTTCGGTTTCTAAATTTTTTTTTAAGATTCTTTAAAAATAATACTAACCATACCGTTTATATATATATATATATATATATATATAAAAGAAATTGCAATAAAAAAGAAATAACCTAATATATATCATGCTGCAGCTAACGCATGCGAGAGATATTTTTTATAAATCATAAGTAAATTAAATCTTCAATCAAGTAAACAACTTAACTCACTTAAATAATTAAAATAAATACAATAATAACTTAAATCACTCAAATAATAATTATTCCATATTTCATAATTTAGTAAAATAATTAAAAAAAAATCAAAAATCTTTATCAAGCCATTCCTTTTTTTTCATGTTTTTCTCTTTACTCTAAACTTTCTCAAGTCTTACATAAGAGACCTAAGAGAGCAGAAGGATGACACTTAGCAACTCTCTGGTTTTGGCAGCTACCAACCATCCACCACATCTCTCATTCTTCCATCTTTTTTATTTTTCTTTCATTCATCATTTATCATGTATTCCATCCAATCCATGGAGGACTAAGCTTTTAAGGTTGATTTCATTGTAATTTATTAATTGGATTCTGAGGTTAGATGAATTAATGTATTTGTTCTTTTGATTCTTGTAGAGATATATTTTTCATCTATGTCTTTTGATTCTTAATCTAGTAAAATTAATGATTTTTACATTATAGCAAGTTAGAATAGTGTTAAATCTACATAACATAATAATCGTATGAGTTTAAGAGTTTTTAAATTTAAATTAAGAAGTTACTTTGATTAATTTTAGAAACTTTCATATGATTGTATGAGTTTTTGCTAATAATTGAGAAGTTACTTTGATTAGAGGTAAAAACATAGATTAGAATTAATCAAGAAGTTACTTTGATTAATTAGCTTTTTACTAGATATAAGGGTTAAAAGAATAGACATGATTAAGAGTGGTAATATTTAATTAAGAAGTTACTTTGGTTAGATTTACTATGATTAATTTATAAAGTTCTTGCTTTTGATCGAGAAATTACTTTGTTTAAAAGTGAGGACATCAACAAATTAATTAAGAAGTTACATTGATTAATTTGAAATTTTAGATAAGAAATCAATAACAATAATCCTTAGGAAACCAATGATGAATCCTATTTTGAAAAAGCAGTGGAATTTACCTATTTACTATTACTATGTTTACAATCCTTTATTTGTGTGACATTCATTTTTTGCATATTAAAACCCCATATTTTTATAGTTACTAGTTTTAATTCCATTTAAGATAGATTTTTATAAGAATTAAATATATTTGAAATCAATTCCTTATTCATTGAGAGATGACTCATGGTTAGGTTAACCCTAACTAGTTTGTTCACTACTAACTTGGCAATACTGAAGTTGCTATAGTTAAGTAGTGGTAATTTGATCGCTTCATGACAGCAATATCAAATTTGCCATCGTTGTCGGGGCATACGATTAGTATTTTTAATATTTTGATTTTTTTAATTCATTCATTTTTTTTATTTTATTTTTTTAGTATAATTAATAATTTGGTCTACTAATTTTTTGGTTTAGTTCAATTTAGTCCCTATATTTTTTGTTGGTTCAATTTAGTACCCAAATTATTTAAAATGGTTCAATTTGGTCCTCTCCGTTAAGTTGGAGTTAACACCGTGTCCATACAGGACACGTGTTAAGCTGTGAAATTTTTAATTTTTTTATTGAGTTTTTCTTTTTCTAAAAATTTATAATCCACCACGTATCAAGTTACTATCGTGCCACGTGACAGTTTATAGTGATGACACGTGACAGTGATAAAACTTGTTTTTAATTTAGTCCTCTATTAAATTTTTTTGTTCAAATTTTGTCCTTTCAAATTTGAGACCAAATTAGTAAATAAGTTTAATTATAACTTAAATATACATATTAAAATAATTGTTTTGAATTTATACATCAAATAATTACACTAAATATTCAAATTATTTTATTTTGTACAAGTGTAAAAAATTTCAAGAGTAAAAAATTATAAAGGTAAAAATGTAAAAAAAAAAAATTGAGTATTTAGGTGAAGTGATTTGATGTATATATTAAAAAAAATTATTGTAACATGTATATATAAGTTGTAATTAAGTTTATTTACTAATTTGGTCTCAAATTGGAAAGGACAAAATTGTATGGTTTTAAAAAATAGGGGTACTAAATTGAACAAAAAATTTAAAATAGAGGACTAAATTGAAAACAAGTTTTACCACTACCAGGTGTCATGACTGTAAACTGCCATGTGGCACGATAGTAACTTGACACGTAGCAAATTATAAATTTTTAGAAAAATAAAAATAAAAAATTCCACGGCTTGACACGTGTTTTGTATGGACACGGTGTTAACTCTAATTTAACGGAGATGACCAAATTGAACTCTTTTAAATAATTGAGGTACTAAATTGAACCAACAAAAAATATAGGGACCAAATTCAACTAAACCAAAAAATTAGGAGAGCAAATAAGTTATTATACCTATTTTTTTATTTCATTTTTTTTTTATTTTTTAGTTTTATTTTTTATGCATATACGTTTAATAGAGTTTGTGTTTTTTGTAATCTTTAATTTTTTTTTATATTTCAAGCAAAGTTCTATCTTTGTTTTGATTAAGAATTTCTTTTAAGAAAGTTTTTTAGACTAGTTGGGAAAACTCTAGCTAGGAAATATTTGGTATTTATGTTGTCCATTGTGACACACCTCTCTTTCCTTGGAGTGAACCTATCATCATGTTAACTTATTTCTTTCTTGAAATCTTTCTCCAAAACAAGAATAAGTAAAAAAAAATAGAGGAACACTTTTAGGTGGACTGTGTAATGCATGACTCGGGCCAACCCGGGTCAATTTTATCAATTTGATCCATAACTTGAAAGGAACTTGTGCAAATCACGCAGGAGACTTGAATTCGAGTGTTCTACTAAAGGAGAACCTTCATGATTTGAAGCTACTAGTGAAAGTGTACCGCTAGAATCACCTCCGGTGATTGACATATCTTTTGATCCATCACCTGAACCAGAAATTGAAAAAGATAGAATGGAAGAAAGAACAATAAGAGAGTTGGTTACACTAGATGCAACGACTACACAAAACATGTGCATCTAATATCTGGACGGAGAATGTGAGCTAAAGTTTGGGTTAATCCATCTTTTACCTAAATTCCATGGATTAGCAGGAAAAGTCTCGTACCAGCACTTGAAGGAATTTCATGTTGTTTGTTCATCCATGAGACATACAATAGTGACTAAGGAACACCTTAAGCTGAAGGCTTTTTCATTTTCATTGCAAGATGCCGCTAATAATTGGTTATACTACCTTACACCAGGATCCATTAATACTTGGGAGACTCTGAAAAGATTATTTATGGTAAAGTTTATTCCAGCATCTAGAGTTGCTGCTATTAACATAGATATTTGTGGGATAAGACAACAAGAAAGATAAAGTCTTCAGGGTATTGGGAAAGATTCAAAAAGTTATATGCTTCTGGTCCTCATCACCAAATAAACGAGCATCTCCTCATTCAGTACTTTTATGAGGGATTGAGCATCATGGATAGACAAATGATAGATGCTGCAAGTGGAGGGGCATTGGTGGAGAAAATGCCAACAAATGCGAGACAATTGATTGATAATATGGTGTTGAACCATCAATAATTTACCACTAGGAGTTGTAAGACTTGAGAAAAATTAAATAGTTAATTAAATAATTATTTAATAATAGCGGGTAACGGAAGCATTTAAAGTAATTGATGGGTGGAACTATGATGTGGAAAAGTTCTAGTTCAAATGGTTGAGAGTAGTTTGTTTGTGTGTAAGGACTTGGGTTTGAGTCCTATGTATGCCATTTTATGTTATTTGAATTATGAATTTTTAGGCCATATATTTGAATGCGTGATGTGATCACTTAACCTTAGAATTGATGGAATTAACAAAAATGTGAGTTGGTTGAATTGGTTGTGCACTTGCTTTGGGATTGAAAGTGTGTGAGTTCAAACCTTGTGGAAAACATAATTGTGTTCTTTTTGCCAAATTTTCGTTGGCATGAAGGTGAAAAGGTTTGGAAAACCTAGTAGCCAAGAAGACAGCCGTGAGTGCTAGAAAATACATTGTGAGGGGTATTGAATAGGCATTAAAACACACTTTTTATTTTAATTTTCGTTTTAAAGGTTAAATGAAATTAATGGTGGACTAAATTGGAGCGAGAGAGGATAATCGAGGGGTTAAGGGCCTGAGACAGTGGGGTGCGTACTGAACCACATATTTTGGGCATATTGGCACGAATTGCAGAGGAGAAGTGGATTGGGAAACTAGTGTGGGAGTGTCAGCCAAGAACAAGGGTGTTTCGGATTGAAGACACATCAAATTTGCATGTAGCAAGGAGTTAAAGGTAAGGGGAGTTGTTTTCGTGTGCCTTTTATCGTATTCATCATATTAAGCCTTGTATGATCATAAATGTATGGATTTTTGCCTTGACTGTACTGTTTCTTGCGTTTTCTGGGTTCTGCCCAGAAACTGCCTGGCGGGCATGCATGTGCCGCCAGGTGGTTCATCAATTTGTGTGTGGTTTTGGCTTCTGTTAACTTAAACCGCCTGGCAGGGATGAATATCTGCCAGGTGGCGCGACAATGCTTATGGTGGTTGACTGATTTTGATGCTGTTTGTGTGAAAAGTCATTGCGATTTCTGAAATCCAAACGTGCTGACTCTATTGAGTGTGATGTTAACTTAAAAACTGATTAGAATTCCAGGATAGCGGAATTTAGACCCACTCGGGATGGGTCGCTCATGATTGTACGCATGAGGGTAGAGGTTAAGAATATGTTATGAATTGATTTGCAAACAGAAGTGGAGCCATGGTATATGTATTGTTGTATTTGAGTGTCTGTAGACATAGGACTGGATATTGGTGATGGCTGACAAAATCGCAAGTAGAAAGAAACCTAGTTTTAGACTGGTTCTGGTGTGTCGCCTGGCGGTGGGTGTTAAGCTTGTCGCCAGGCGGTGGCGAGGCTCATAGGCTGTTTATAATACTTGACATTGTAAAATGAAGAGAGAACTTTAGTTGTGTGAGTGGTACTGAAAAATCATTGACGAAATAGTGGGGAACGATATAATGGTACTGTTGAGTGTTATGAATTGGAACAAAGATGGAGGTGAGCGTAGTATGATGGGATTGAAGGAAAGTGTATTTCAAATAGGGAGTATAACTATTCTGAATCAGTTGCAAGTTTGGAATGCATAAGCTTATTTGATGGTGTATGAATGGGACATGGATTAGTGCGTTATCATGAGATACGGTGTGAGATATGGATTGTGAAGTATGAATTTAAGGCTAAAGGAGTAGAAGTAGTAATTTTGTGGTATTGCAATTTGGGTTGGTATGGTGCTGTGAAGTACTGTATAATGACCTCATTTTGAGATAGATTGGATCATTGGCTAATGATTGAGGAGCTTGTTAAATCTTTAAATTTTATAGAGTAATTGAGAGGGGAGATTTATTGGTAATGGGTTCACTAGTGAAGTGCCAAAGAGGCGAGAATGTGGATTAAATTGATTGGGGCATGGTTACGTAGTTTTTGCATAGAGTCATGATGAATGAGAAAAGTGATGCTTGTGGTAGTGTTCTAGTTTGGAACCAATCAGTGAGTGTGCCAAACCAGTTGCAAGATGCTTCTGGTATGGCGCCTGGCGGTCCACTGATAACCGCCAGGTGATAGCCTCTGCATGAGAGAGCCCTGCACTGAGTGACGCTTGGCGGCACGGTGTGCTCCGCCAGGCGATGATGAGGAAACAATGACTCTGGAAGGACGTTGGCGCCTAGCGGTGAGTGGATACTGCCAGGCGGTCTGGAACAGTTTTGCCTGGCGGCGTGTGGGTCGAGCCAGGCGGAAATGCTGCTGTCCTTTGTTTGCTTGGTGTGTTGTTTGAGCAATGCTGCTACACTTGGATCGGGAGATGTTGTGCCATGAGCGGGTAGGTTCATGGATGGTGGTTAACATGTGATGATATGAACGGGGAGGTTCATATCCATTTACTCTCACGTGAGGATACGAGTGAGGTAGGTTCGTATGTTCCGTGCTCACGGTTGAGAGATGCCACGTGCAAGGAGGTACAAGGCTGGTGGATCACATGTGTTGGACTACGGGCGGGCAGGTCCGTAGAGCAGGACTACGAGCGGGGAGGTTCGTAGAGGCAAGACCATGAGCGGGCAGGTTCGTGTGAGCATCATATTCCCGAGTCCAAGGCTAGCCATTTGTGTGATTTGAAGGCTGAAAGGCCTTGGGGTTAAGGTCTTGGCCAAGGACTAAGTAGAATGAATAAGATGGGTGTATGATATATGTTGTGTATTTTATATCTGTTATTTTATTTTCTCAGCTCACCCTTTCTGTTTGTGTATGGCGATGATCGTGTGATTCGTTACACGGGAGCAGATGTTGATACAGGTGGTGCTGAGGATGTCTAGGCGACGGACTGAGGGCTAGCTTTGGGATTAGAGCTAGGGTTTTTCTCACTTGTATTTTATTATGCCTTTATTTATAAACACGAATTTTGGGAACTTGTAACACTTTATTGTTTAAGTTATGAGTTTGGCGCGTGTTTTAATAAATTTAAATTTTCCCGCGTTGGGATTATAATTAAGACGACTTTTGATATTATTTATTTCTTTTATTATTTATTTTTTTTAGTAATATTCCTTAGGGATGTTACAGGAGTAATTCTACAACTCTAGTGAAGGGAATCCACAGAGTAGAAGCTTCATATGTTGTAGATCACAAGAAAATAGAAGGGAAGTTGGATGACTTAGTTGCCATGGTAAGAACCTTGGCAAATTTACAAAAAACTACTACCCCTGCTACCTTAGGCGGAATTTGTGCTTCTACTAGTCATCCTACCGAGGTGTGTTCTATGTTAAAGGAAACAAGGACGATAAACGTTGAACAACCTAAAGCGTATGCTGCAAACATCTATGACAATAATAGACTACCTCAACAACAATACAACCATGATTTGTCCTCCAATAGGTACAACCCAGGTTGGAAGGAACATCCCAACCTAAAATGGGGAAATCGACAGTTTCAACACCAACAAGTATATGTTTTGCCTCAACAAAAGCAACAACCACCACCAACTGCAACCTCTAGTGACTTAAACATGGAAACAATGATGAAAATGATGGCGAACTTGATTAAGGGACAAATCAATGAGTTGAAATAGACGATGGAAGCAACTAACCAAAATCTGCAGAAATAGATTGGACAAATGGCAAATGAGTTGAACCAGATGAAGTCCTAACAAGGCTCGAGTAGTCTGCATGCACAAACTGTAATCAACCCACGAAATGTAACACAAGAAGATGAAGATAAGGACATTGAAGTTGTACTTGATAATGAAAGTGGAAGATCAGACGAAGCAACACAAGCAACATCTGAAACACCTGAACCTAGTGATGACTCTAGGTTAGTATCCCCTAATAGTTCCTCTGAAAATTCTTCACCTTATTCTCCTTCTCCTCCCTATTCAAACTGTTTGAAACCAAAAACTAAAAATATGGAGGTGCTAGACAAAGGAGATAAACATCCCTTTGTTGGACATTGTAAGACATATTCCTAAATACGCCAAGTGTCTTAAAGAACTATGCACACATAAAAGGCTTGTTTTGGATAAAGAGTAGTCAACATGGGAAGAAACGTGATAACTCCTAACATTATAGGAGTTATCATGAAACAAGGTTTCTTTTTGCCAAAATTTCCTTTGGCATGGAGATGAAAAGGCAGAGGAACCCTAGCTGTCAAGAGAGGCAGCCTAATGGGCTGAGAGAAATTCTGTTAATGGTTATTGAATAACCGTTAAGCCAATTTTAATTAATTTTTCGTTTTAGTGGATTAAAGGGGTATTAACCTTGAGAGAGAAGAGAATTAGAGGAGAGTGAGGCCTACAATTTCATGTGACTCACTGGGCAGAGAAGTTTTAGTGAATTCGTGCTGGTTGTAGAGAAGAATTGGAGTGGAAGCCATTGTTTGAGTGGGAGCAAAGGCTAAGAGAACTTTTGGGTTAAGGACACACACCAAACTCGAATTGGGCAAGGATTCCAAGTAAGGGGAGTTGTTTTCATATGTTTATGATTCGTGTATAATGTATCGCACTTTGCAATGATCAAACTGCATGAACACCCCTCCTTTTCACGCTGTTTTTCGAGGTTTTTGGGTTTTCACCCAAAAATTGCCTGGCGGTGATGATGGTGCCACCAGGCGACGCATCAGTTCCAACCCAGATTCTAGGTTCTGTCACGAACTGCTTGGCGATGAGATGGAATCCACTAGGCGATGTACGATGTATGTTGCAATTTCACTATGTTTTTGTGAATTTTATGATATGTGGATCTTTCATTTAGACTGTTATGCTTGTTGTTGTGCTATACTATGATATTCCTATTATTAGGTGCTTGTGGTTATCAATGGAGATGTACACATGGAGAGTTCGTGTTAGAATTAATAATTCATTTAAATTGGTGGAATTAATGGCTTATCGATACGTGATTGTGAGCATATGATACAAATTGGTGCATAATTATTGAAACATTGAATGGAAAGGCTTGCGTATTCCAGTATTGAGATGACGAAACTATGAGGAGTGGAAAGGGATTCTAACGGGTGCATAAAACTTGGGTTTTTACCCAGGAACTGACATGTCACCTGGCGACATCTTATTGGCCGCCAGGCGATAATGGAAGACAAGCACTGTTATGGGAAAATTGGCTTTCTGACTGCGAGAGAGGATGCTAGGGAATTGAGTTGAGAACAAATTTGTCGTGTTTAGATGATAAAGATAAAGAAAAACAGGGGTGCGTTAGTGATAATATAGGTAATGTATTGATTGTGTAGGTGTACTTGGAATGAAAGGATGACAATAAATAAGTGATGAAATTCTGGTAGTGATAAACAATCCTACGTGAGTGAACAGAGAGGAAAAGACTAACTAAATTGAAATGGTGGAATTTTGTGGTTATAAAGTTTGGAATTCAATGAAAAATAATGGAATGAAATTTGGTTAAGTCTAAGAATTTAAAATGAGTGGAATATAACGACAAAGGTGATAAGGATTTAATTGGTATGAGTCTTATACTACCTAGGATGAGGGCTGACTTATAATCCTTAGTTAAAGTATGTTCACTTAGATGGATAACGGGGGCGATTGGTGGAAACATTAATTGGCTATTATAGAGAAATTCTAAAGTTGTATTAGGTGTATGTGGTGGCAAGACGATATTAATAGTCACTGGAAGAGAGAATTAAGGAGTGAAGGTCATATCTAAAAGGTTGACAAAGGCTTGGTGTAAGTTAGAGTAACTAATGAGTAATTGAGTCCATAAGGAGCTGTGTAATCAAGCTGAGGTATGGAATTACATATGAGAAGCTGAGTATCAGAAATTAGACAATTAGTTTCCCCTCCAACCTCGGGCTGTTGGATAAAGCTAAAAATCATTGTTTTAGTCAAGTGCATTTTCAGGTTTAGAGGAAAGTGAAACCTAACCACTTCCATCTTCAGATATAGCATTATATGGACATCTGGCCCTCAACTACTCAAGTATCTTCATACGCTTGACATCAATGTCTTCATCAGCTAGTGGTTTCTCTTCGTCTACATACACCAATAAAATATGGCTATGTGAAATAATAGTATATACAAAAATTAGTAATGGTAAATTCTCTTATATGAGTGAACAATTATGTTTGTATTACACACCAAATGAGTTATCATTATTTTCTTCTACAAGTTCTACGGGTTTATGCCACATGGGATCTTCATCCACGACTAATAAGCCAGTGGTTTGTGGTTGACTTCTCTTCTTCTTCTGCTTCTTTTTTTTTCTTCTCTTCTTTTGTGTTAGTTTCATACCTCTTCAAATAATCCTTCAATGAAATGGACCCCATTTTTAAGACAACAATGTCCATTGTTCAGCCTCTATAGTTACCTACCATAATATAATGTTCTATTAGTTGATGCTTCAAATAATTTCAAAGAATGTGTTTGAAGTCTCCCACATTGACTAGATATTTAAGTACAAATTTCACTTTACAAACCAGTTTTATGTGGTTGAGTTAAGCTTGAAATTCACTTCTTAATAAATATAAAAGGACAAGTGACTTTGTTTTATTTAAAAATATCATCATGATTTTCGATGACTTTCATGTAATTATTTACAACAACCAAAAAATTTCATGTAATTACTTACGACAACCAAGAGACTACCATTGTAATAATCAATAAAATATCATTATTCAATATATTTTCAATTTAAAAAGTAAAAGTTACTTATCATTTTATATTAACTACATTTTTTAACATGTAAAGATAGATAAAACAAAACAAAATAATAATCATGTCATCTAATTAACAAACCTTTTTAATAAAAACTACTTAAATGAAAATGTTTACGATCAAAAAGTTGAAACTTAATTAAGTCTTAAAAAAGAAAATATTTGAATCGAGTTAAACTTAAACAAATTGTTTACAAATTTCGCTAGCAATATAAAAATCCGAGTTAAACTTATAAACAAATTGATAATATTTAATTTTTGTCCTTAACTTTAAAAACTTGTTCTTAAATTTTTGTGGATTAATCCAAACCCGACTTAAAGAAAACATGTGGCATATGACATAAAAAAGGTTTTCCTATGTCGAGTTCATGTTACTTTGTTATTGTGTCATGCACGAAACCACACTCCAAAACAAAAGCCTCATCTCAGTTCAACCAAACCACACTCCAAAACAAAACTACATTGAAACTAGGAAATCTTGTCGTGCTGCACTCTTCACTCTTTCTGCATGCACTCTTCTACCTTTCTTCTCCAATAAAACCTACATTCCTTGGTCTCTTCTTCATCTATTATATTATAAGATGATTTAGGATGATAATATTTTAACATTTTCTTTTATAATATGAGATGCATCTTTTAAGTAATTTTAGAATATAAAAAAATGAAAAAATAAAAAAATTGAAAATTATTCAGAAGATGACACCTCAAATTATAAAAAAACATTTGTCAAAATTTAATAGTTAAAAATTTATTTTCTTTATATTTAAAGTTCATTTCTTAAAATGATATCAGAATCATCTGAAATTTATCTTAACAAAATTTAATATTTATTGGACTTGTCATGTTATCATATCACTATGAAACTATCAATTATTGTCTAATCCTATGTTTAATGTCTCGATGTCTCGGTGCGTATTGAAAATCTTATATCAATGAGAGATGAGATAAATTTTACCATATATAAATTACTGTAAACCTCACTTTATAAAATATATTTTAAACTTAAATTAGATTTAAAATTTATTACTTAAAAAAATATCAAATAGACACCCTTTAATCATAAATTTAAAAATTTTCAGCTAACATATTACAGGAGATTTTATAATACACTAATGATTATTCTAATCCAAAAATATGATATGAAGTTTATTCTTACCCATTGTCACGTTTTAAAAAAATAATTAAATCGTGTTTCGTATAAGAAATGATTTTACTTTATTATGATAAAATGAAGTATGTTGGAATATAACACACGTGAAAATGGTGACAATTTTATAATTGAATTGTTGTAGTTATTACAAATTTTGAGATATTAGCTTTTAATTTGCATCGTTGGTTTTAATGGAGGAGTCAATTATGTTGTATTTTATATAATTTTATTATATAAAATTATTATTCTCTATTATTATTATTATGGATTAATATTAATTAATAAATGATATTATTTATAAATATCAGTTATATTGCATAATTGTTATTAATTTATGGATAATATATATTGGATTTCTGATGAACGATCTGTGATGGGTTAGATTGTTCAATGAACGGTTTGTGATGGACTTAAGTATTCAAGAACTTGTTCAGAGGTCCTTAGTCTCTGTTGATAAGGATATAAATTGATATCTCATTAGTCAGTTTTATGAGACGACGTAACAACATATTTGTAAGATATGTCCTACGATAACCTCCTACCAGAAAAGAGAGCATTATCATTTCACATCTGCTCACACCATGAAAACAATATTTTTTTTTATCTTTCATTGATTCTATTTGAAAGATCAAGTACCACTTTTCATCTATATTGTGTTCCTAATTACTGATCAGGTACACTTCCACATTCTACTATTGTATTAGGAACTGATCTTACTATTTGAGAATAATTTATTATATCGATGGTTTGATGCTTCTGATAATCTATTTAAGATTCACAATCTAACAAATTAAAGTACAAACAAGTATCTATTTACTGTAAAAGAATCAAGTGTGTTGTTTGTACGATGTTTGAGATGCTCAATGATTCACTTAAAAAAGTATTAAAGTTAAGTGATTTCTCTTCATCCAAATCCTTTAAATATTATTTTTGTTTGTGAAATAGAACAGAACATTGTAATAATGCTCCAAAATATTGTTTTTTTCACTTTCTAAATAGTTTACTATATCTTAAAGTTGTGAAATAAGGTTCTAATTTTCATAAAGAATAAATATTTTTTTCCTTTACTTTTATAAAATAATTTATTTTTTATTTAAAAATTATAATTATGTTTATATAATAAATACGATTTTAGTTTATATTAATGGAAACTTAAAAAAATAATTATTGAATATAAAATATAGAGAATGAAAGAGATAAAAATATAGTTACCCAATCTCATTTACTGACACAACTATAATCTTTTATCTTTGTTATTTTAGGTTCTTTACATTTATTTTAGGATAAAAGTTGATCCAAGACACATAAATTCATGTTACATGAAAAATAACTAATGTATATTTACGTCGAACTACACCAAATATGAAGTAAAAGAGCCTACGACTTATTAAAAAAGTTATAATGAAATGAATATTTATAAGCTTATTTGTAATTATGTGTGTCGTATCAAATAAAATATTTTGATAAAATTAAAGGAGAGTTGAATAAAAAATCCAAACTTAGAACAAAATTTCATTTGATATACAACACAAAAAATTAAACAAATTCATAAATATCTATTTCATTATAATTTTTTTATTGGTGGTAGAAATAAAGCAAAGAGAGAACCATGGTTTAGTTTTTATTTTAAATGTCATGAAATTCAAAAGGTGCAAACTTTTTTTCTTTTACCAATATAACATATTCTTTCATGTCAAACCCGATATACAAACAAGATAAGATTATTTTATTTTATTTTATTTTTCACTTATTAAAAATATTTTAATTACTTTCTATTTTATACTTAATTTTTTACTGATAAATTTCTATTCGTGATATTACGTTGCTTTATCTTATCAATTTCTAATATTACGTGGGCTTTATTTTTTTTTTCCCAATGAAAATGGTTAATATTAACTTCCATGGGAACAATTTATGACCAGGAAAAAGTAAAAGTCTATGTTAAAAAGGAGAATTCCTATTTTAGTGTCCGGGTTTCTGTTTTGAATTTTACTCTTTAATAAATAATTATTTTTTAAATTAAAATAATTATATACTTTTATATTTTAAGTAACAATTTTATTAAATTTAATTGATTTATTCATTTAATTTTTTAAATTATATTTTATTTAAAAAAAATAAATATTTATAATAAAATTAAGAAAAAGAAATATACATGACCGCACGTATTATGACCATACCATTCCAATTTTAACAATTTAAAATTAATAAAATAGGATGTTTCACTTTGATGTTCAAAATAGACATCTAGTATATAAAATATATTAATGTAGTCTTAGAAAATATATGACTATATAAATAAATCAATTATATAAACCAACTAAAAAGCCAAAAATTATAGCTCTAAACACATAGTAACCACTTACAATGACTTTCCACTAAGTGTTAGAATTAATTGACGAATTAATTCTATTAGTGACTCATTTGAAATATTATGATGGGCGCAATTGTGATTTAATAAAATTTAAAGACCTATTGATTGTTATCATGGGAAGTGATAATAAAATAAAATAAAGATAAAGATAAAATAAAAACCAACTTGATGGACGTTGGTTTATAAAAAAGGATTGGGGTTCTGTCTCTAGCCATAAGGTTCTTTTCACAGTAACCCATCAAGAACGTGTGAGAAGAGAAAGAAAGACAAAGAGATAGATTGGGAAACGGTGGTTCAAGACCACACGAAAGAATACAAATTGAAGAACGCATATTCACAGGATCTCTTATGGATCAAGGTTAGTGCTCTATTAGGTTTTATGCGTGAGAATCCTAAATTATAACGATCCTTAATAGTTTTACATGTGGTATCAGAGTCGAAGTTATAGGATTTATGATTCTCCTATTATGTGATGTTTCTCCTTTATGCTGTTTTCTCGTTATAAACCCTAATTTAATTTTATGAACGATGATGCTGCCATTAAAATATTGCATCCTGCTGCTGCTTGGAATTGTATGCGTGCTTTTATTGGCATTGAATGAAATTTTAAAAACTGTTACCTTTTGCACGTGAATTTGGAATGAATGCAAAGTGAATGGCATAACGTGTGAATGGCATAAAACTGTTACTGTGTGAATGTGTCCAATTGAAAGTTTTAGTTTTATTGGTGTGAACGTGTGCCAATGTGTGAACGTGCATCGTGCATAAGTTAAGATGAGTAATGTTGTTATTGGTTTACGTCACCAATAAAATTAATATTAATTATTTTATTTAAATAAATAATTAATAATTTTATTTTAATTTATAATAATATTTATGTTTGTTATTATTAAATTAAAATAATTGAGATGTTATATAAAGTTTATAGCAATTAAATATATATTTATTTATTTATTTGAAATCAATTATGATAAATTTTCTTAGTCACTAAGTGGCCAAAATTTTAAAGTTTTATTATTTTAAATTATTAATGTTTTTATTTCAATTATCCATAGTATGGATGCTAAATTATGAATAATTAATTTATGAGTTAATTGAAATTCATTAATTATAAGGCATTTAAGGATCACCCAAAGGTTGATTAATTGTTCTCATAATTAATGAACATGATCGTAGATAATTTTGTATGTGTCACTAGTTTTATTTATATACCCCAAGGTATTAGGTGATTCTAGTTGATGCATATTTTAATTATCAATAATGTTATAATATGATTAACATCGTTATGTTTATGTTTGTGTATTATTGGATATCCCAAAGGAGAACATTAATATGCATAGAATGATTGTTTATGTTTGAATATGTTTTTATGTTTAGTTTTATGATTCAAAGCATTAATGTTAAGCATGTGTTAATTGCAGTCTCTGTTCCGGTATCTTTACACTCGCATGCTTCATCTGTTCCAGTCTTTAATGGGTTGAATTTCCCTGACTGGAGTGAACAAGTCCAATTTCACTTAGGTGTGTTGGATCTTGATCTAGCTTTTCAAGTTGAAAAGTTTGTTGCTATCACAT
>Ga0099823_1000617_pt1 | contig 24942 bp, 12 predicted proteins | sample CowpearedBW_FD_76831 | JGI IMG/M metagenome (GOLD analysis project Ga0099823, IMG submission 76831) | Root nodule microbial communities of legume samples collected from California, USA - Cow pea red BW | ecosystem: Host-associated > Plants > Roots > Nodule | place: USA: California | collected...
AACATGTCAGCTCTTACAACAATAAACAAAGATAAATATATAACCTGGCGTAACTTCTGTCAATCTCCAATACAACATTTCGTGAACACTGCTAAATAACTGCGAAAATTAAACGTACTCAGAAATTCGTTCAAAAGCGTTGTACGTTTACAGCAATTACATGGCATCACTAGCAGAAAAAAAAAATAATAATAAAATAGAATTGCTTATGACAATTCCCAATACTTTCATACCATTGTATAATTTATTGCATATCTTTTTCTTCAGAAATAGTTGAAACACAACCAGACACTAGACCTAATTGATTTATACTCCCATAACTATCCTTAAAAGATTCATGAAAAATGTGAAAATACTTTCAAAGACAATTTATAAATTTAATCTCCTTTTTCCATTTTGTAAACCTAACAATCCAGCCGTCAGGTGCCGGAGTTTTTAATTCTACTTAATTTATTGTTGTATAACACCAAATTTCATTCCAAAGTCAAATTAAATTAAAACAAATCAAATCTTAAATAGTGTAATCGAATCATATAAAATCAAGAACACTTTGATACACAAATCTAATCTTGTATTATATTCCTAATTAAATTAAACACGAACAATTAAAAGTGAGTAAAGAATACATCTTTATTCTTCTTTATTACGAGGAGTTGTTAGGATTTAATTGGGAGTTGAAATAAACAAGAGGATAAATAGGGAAGAAAGTAAATCACCGAACAAATGGTGGGTGTGTGGTCACTGGACAGCAACAGCATCATTTGAGTCAGCCAAAAAGCAGGGAATAAGCTAACACGTGGATAATTTCAAATTGGCAGGAAGACAAGTATCATCATATCATGAATGACTCTTACCTTAGACGGGTCCAATATCTGGATTTACCAAGAACGATGGAATAATGGGTTTGGAAGTTGGGCCTACAAAATGATAGAGACAGATGCAAATATTGCCAGATTTCCAAGACTATAAATGCTTGTTTGAATTATTGATAAACTAAAGCAGATAAATACATCCAGGAAGTGTCCAAAAGACAACTGTCCTGATTATGAATATCCTAAACAATCAAATTACATGATAAATAAAATTATGAAACATGCAACGTACATTGGGAAAGCAGTCTCCACAAATTCCAACACCAGGGAACATGAACATCCCACAATGCAATTGACGCCAGCCATCCCAAACTAACACAACTCATTTTCCCCCACCCAAAAGAAAAAATGGCTCATGAATCATAACATCTATGGGGTCTACTTTTCTGACTAACCGACCGACTCAAAATATGAGGCACTCAAACAGACTCAATCCTTTATTATATTTAGCTGCATAGAAGAAATGTGGATTTGTGGGAGAAAGCAAAGAAACAAATAAATTGCCGATGACATTAGGCACTGGTTGAGCAAGAGACCAAGGTATACGAACTTGCTTGCTTAATCATCAATTACCAGCATCTCGGCTGTAGTACTGGTCAAGAGTCTTGGCTGGTATACGATGAAGAAGTTCACGAGGGAAAATCCGGAGCAAGGTCCACGCAAGATCTAGTGACTGGAATATATTACGGGTGTCGTAAGCTCCCTGGGCAACAAACTTCCTCTCAAACTTCTCCAAAAATTCCAGATACAACTGTTGATAAAAGGGGAGAAAGAGTTCCATTAATACCATTTTAAGAGCAAGTTCACGTAATGAAAAGAAATGTACTTAAGATAGGATATTATTAGAGACCAGGTCCTCTGATGAAAGTGCTTCTTCTCCAACCACTGCTTTCATTGCCTGAACATCCTTTCCAATAGCATAATTTGCATAGAGCTGAAAAAACAAACACGAATGAGAAAGTTTGTGAAGAGAAGAAATAAGTATGTGATGAATGAAATAATATCAGACCTGGTTGGAAACATCTGCATGATCCCTTCTGGTCATTCCCTCACCAATAGCACTCTGCAGAGGTGACCAATAATTCAGAAACAGAAAAAATGTTTATCTCTTGAAAGCACCTCGATATCAAACATACAAGATTTTACCTTCATCAACCGAGACAGTGATGGGAGGACATTGATTGGTGGGTATATCTGCTCAGTTAGAAAAATTAAAATGTTTAGTTTTGGCTTTGATATTTAATCCCCATCGTTAATCAAAAACATTAAATGCAACCAATCAACCACCAGGTCATTTACACAGATTTACAACAAAAATCTGCAACAATCTAACTGCTCACATCTTTCACAGCAGTCCTAGATTAGTCAAGGAAATAATAAATTGCAAACTTATATTTAAACCATGAAGTGATAGAAAAATTAAAAGTTGGAAGGAACAGACAAACTTTTCACAAGGAGACTAGTTTATCAATGAATAATAACAAGCCAGCAATTGAATTATAGGATGCATTCTGCACCAAATTCTCTCTTTAATTTCAATGTTCATTACATCTGAAAGCTTCAACATAAACGCACCTGTCTGTTATACAGCTGCCTGTCGATGTATATCTGCCCCTCAGTGATATATCCTGTCAGATCAGGAGTTGGGTGCGTAATATCTGTGCAGAAGTTTAAAATATGATCATTCAGTATCAAGAAAGAACTATGAAATATAGCCAATGAACTTGTAAATTTCACTACCATCGTTGGGCATGGTTAAAATTGGAATTTGAGTAATAGAGCCTTTACGCCCCTCAATTCTTCCAGCACGTTCATAAATTGTTGCAAGATCTGTATACATGTATCCAGGATAACCACGTCTTCCTGGCACTTCTTCTCGGGCAGCAGATACCTATGGAAGGTTTAAATATTTAAACATTGTTTCAGTCATTTCTTACTCTCCAAGCAAGAGTCAAAGGCATAGAAGATTGCCTTGCATAACTATCTTTAAAGCGTACTAAGGTTTCAAGTCTCCTATCCTTCTGTTGCTTGTTTTCCAAACTAATTACAGTTGAAGGTACATTATTACCTCACGAAGAGCATCAGCATAAGAACTCATATCTGTGAGTATCACAAGAACGTGCTTGCCACATTCATAAGCCAAATATTCAGCAGTAGTGAGAGCAATACGAGGAGTGATAATTCGCTCAATTGTAGGATCGTTTGCCTGCGTTAAATCACATTTGCAGAGAACATACATTTTAGAGATTAGATCTTTCATGCAAGTCATGAAATAAAAATAAAAAATCATTTGAATGTCGCTTTTAATGGGGAGAGGTAATTCTAAATGCATCATATACTATCTATCACCCTGTGTTCCATAAATACAACTTGATAGACCAATTTAAATTTTTAAGATCATACCACCTTACTCAATTTATAACTTCACCAGCTTGTACAGCCTAAAATTTTTAACTTTTCTTCTCACTTAAATTTAAATAAGCACTTAAGTCCATATTAACGTGCCAAAAATTAGTTCTGCACTGATCATAGACATACTAACACTACATGCATATTTCTTGATCAAGATCTTAGATTTAGATTAAATACAATGACTGAATGTAAGAACTTTTAAACAAAAAAAATATACATTGAGTACGCTCCAAGCATGTATTACAAGACCATATCAATATATAAGGGTTAATATATTGTTTAACTTGCAAACTACTCCAGCACAGTAACCGAAAGGGGAGTAACAGAACACTTTCATACAGATTTTAATTGTCAAAGATTACCAAATTAAGGAAAAGAGTCACTCTCTCCATTGACCCATTCTCCTCAAAGTCACGTTTGAAAAACTGTGCAGTCTCCATGTTAACTCCCATAGCTGCAAAAACAATAGCAAAATTGTCCTCTTCTCCTCCACTCTGCATAGCATGATATTTGTGAGAAAAATTATACATCTTACAAAAAGTCGAGTAGTAATGAGTTAGTAAATGATTATGCAAAAATAATCTGAAGGCACTAAGAAGCGATAGATCTGTAAGAAATAAAACAAGTGAGATAATTTCAAATTAACCACGTTAGTTCACTACAGATGTTCAAAAGAATAAAAACAGTGATAGTGATTAATAAGTCATTCGAAATTATCAGAGTTCAAGAATCATATATGGAATAGTTTAGTTTTACTATTGCCCTGGTAAATGTTTTAAAATTTACTCTTTTAAGTATACAAATTATTACAAAATACTATCTACGATACTGAATGCTCTCACTCTTGCAATTCACGGATCTTCTGCCTAATTTCTACAGCAGGTCTATTATACAGTTCCTTAAAACTTTTGAGAAACTTTAGTAATCACAAAGTATACTTCCCATTCATTTAATATTGAAATTTAATTTTCAAGGTTACATAGATAAAGGTAATGCTTTAATATTATAAATTTTGAAAACCAACACCCTAAACAACCACAGATTAAACTACTTTTCCAAGGCATATGTTTCAGTCATATGACTAGTAATACATATATTACAGGTAATAAATGTTTGACAATAAAGAGAACATTTGAATCGGCCAAACATTTTTTTTTTCCACAAGTAATGTCGGCCATAGATTACCAATATAATAATATTTATTTTCTCTATCCATAATAGTATTAAGGGGTCTGGATGGAAAACAAATCGTTACCAATTTCTGAAAGTCATAATTTAAGAGCCTGCAACATATTTTACAAAATACACCATAGGAAATCACCAATACCTCAAGTAGATTATCAGATTTCTCAAGTCGCTTGACTAAGCCAGCCTGACGACATATCTGTGCAGCAATTTCATTATGAGGGAGACCAGCTGCTGAGAATAAAGGGATCTTTTGACCTCTAGCAATAGAATTCATGACATCAATTGTAGATATTCCTGTCTGTATCATCTCCTCAGGATAGGTTCTCTCACTAGGATTGATAGAACTTCCTGAATTATTGGGAAGATATTAGGGGGGGAAAAATCACCCGTCAACAGACAATGGTAGAATACTGCAGAGGAAGTTAAATACCAGAAATATCTAGGTATGCCTCAGGTAAAATCGGTGGACCGTTATCAATTGGTTTTCCCGAACCATTAAATATGCGCCCAAGCATATCTAGTGAGACAGGAGTTTTTAACACCTGTGGACATAAACAAAAAAAGAGGAATGGAGAAAGTCAAAATGTGGAATAAACTGATTCCAGAACAATTAAAGAAACATGCAAAAGAAAGTCAGAGAAAAACTTCATAGGAAGAGTTGTCAGCTTCAATTCAATAATCAAACTCTTGGCTAAATAATAAGGGAATTCAGGACGGACTAAATCATATGAAATAATAACTTAAGGAATACAACAGTAATCAGCAACCAACGAGATGTAGTTTAGATGTGCAAAAAATAAACGAGACGTCTCCCGTTTCCACAATAAATATCAATTAAAAAGGCAAAAAATAAATGCATAGTGTAAAATTAGAAAATTAATCTAGTAAATAGATCAACAATGACAATCATACTGATATTGGTTGGTCAAAGCCAATTATCCTTTTTCTCATGAAAGAAAAACTGCAGCTTCAACAAGCTCATGGGATAGTTATAATGGGATTTGTCCTAAGTATTCAGCGTAATAATTTAGAAGGAAACTCATTAAAACACAGCGAAATCAGCTCAACTATGTGTTTTCCACTAGTAATATGAGTCCTACAGAATTGACATTTTGATGCTACTAACTACTGCAACAAAATCACAAAAACAGCAGATGAGTATGATGGGAATCAATAAATTTAGACGAATAATTTTAATTGTACTTTTCCATATTAGAGAACATTAATAACTGAGTTCCTACCTCTCCAGTAAATTGCACTGTTGTAAATTTGTTGTCAATCCCAGATGTACCTTCAAATACCTGCTCAATAGTTAAGAAAAGGTGAATAAACATTGAACCATTGATAATGGTACTAGCAGATTGGCAAAACTAAGCAGTGACAAAAAATATTTGCGATTGAAGTCAATACAGCAACATCCCCACTTGGTAGGGAATTCCTGAACTGGGCTATCCTTTTTAAGTTACTACAACTACATTTGTAAAGTAGACGACAGCGAAGGCACTTCTTACAAAGGAAACTGCTCAAGATTAGGAGGAGAGGGGAATCTTATAAAGTTTTTGTTAGATGTAAAAATAAGCACATAAATAGTCAACAATTCAGTTTCAAAAACAAGCAGGTACAGAAGATAATATGTGCATGCCAGAGGCTCTAACCTGAACAACAGCCTTTTCACCATCAACCTCTAGAACTTGTCCACGTCGAGTAGTTCCATCTCCTAAACGAATATTAACAATCTCTTGAAATTTGGGTCCCTGATGCAGTTAATCAGTATGAAGTGAACTTAGTCACGGCAGAAATAAGACATTCACATTGGGAAAATCATAATACCAGAAAATTCAATAAAAATAACACGGCAAGCATGCCATCATTACCTTAACTTTGTCAAGAATAACCAATGGTCCAGCAACTCCAGATACAGTTCTGTATTCTGCAACATTAGTCAGCAAACAAATAGTTTAGGGAGAAACTGAAAAATAATGGAATAAATACCACTAGTTCTCTTGATTGATCAAGTATATCAACTCAGTAGTGCAATATTCTTGCTCGCAAATTCTCTTTCAAGCTTAATGGAAGGCATTAAATATTCAGTCTTTATTTATTATCAACGGCCAGTGCACATAGCCACAGGGTATCCAATCACAGTTGAAAAATAATTAGGACAAGCAAACCAATAAGACATACCCATTCCAATCTCCAAGGTACCCTCCTCCGTATCATGAACATTCTGAGCCACGCCCATCTTGGAACTTCAAACAAGCAGACAAAAGAAGAGACGTACAAAAAGTCAATTCATGCCAAATCAAAAAGACAAATGAGAAGCATAAACAGAAATCTTCAAAAGCAATCCTCTCGACAATAAATTAAGACAAAGCAAATACCAAAAATCCAATCCAACACAAAGTCAATACGAAAACCATTACAGTAAAAAAAAAAAAAAAAGAATTCAAACCATTAAATTAGTCCTTCAAAGATTAGCGAGTTACCATCAAAAACAGTGTAAAGATTTGTTTCACTAAATCACCCGTTCAAACATACTTAGTTCCCCGAATATCTAATAAAAAGAACAACCTATTCTTTTAGAAAAAGCCATTTAGACGTTCAATCTAACAAAAAATTGAGCGAAAACAACAATACTCGGATCCAAATTGCACTCCATTAGCGCGTGAAAGAACGGATTGATCCGAACCAATCGCTACTGAACTAAGCGGATGAACTAGGTTGGAACAAATAAAAATAAAATAAAACAAAGGTTAACTAACAACAAAAACAACAGTCATATTCAAAATTGAAGGCACGGTAGCAGTAGATAAGTGGTCGAAGTGAGAACTAGTTTTCCACACTTCGATAATTACAAATCCTTTGTAACAGAGAAATGAAAAACCGATACTAAAGATTTGAAAGAATAATGAGATCGAGAAACGCACAATGGAATGATGATTGTGAGATCGAAGCGAAAAGAAGTGAGAAAATGGATCGAAAGAGGGAAGAACGCACCAGCGAAACGCTTACGATTTTCGTGATCTGAAGAGGAAGAGAGACGTGGGTGAGGAACACGGATCTATTGGACCAAAAATGTTAACACAACATCAAATTATTAAATTCCAATTTTTTTTTTATTTATTCAAGATAAAAAAATAAATAAGTAAAATCTCTTGGTTTCAACCTTTGTTTGTTTGAAGATTAACTGCATTTTTTCTCAAATAACAGTGGGACCCAACGACATCACCATGATGCCAGAGTGTCAAGTGCCAAGGGCGACACGTTGCACTTACCTTCTGTCATTTTCGAAATTATCAATTATTGAAGACATTAAATATTTCTTATAAATGCAAAATCTTAATTATATATTAATGAAAAAGTTAGTTATTAGAATTAGTTATATTTTCTTATGCTTGCCGTGTTATTCTTGTATTAAATAGTTATTGCAATATTTTTATTATATAAAATTTTCAAAAATCATAGGATTTTGAATTACGGTAAAAGTTAGTTATTTGAATTCGCTATATCATTGTAATATTTTTTGTTATATAAAATTTGTTAAAATCATAGAATTGCCATTACCACAAAAGTTAGTTATTTGAATTAGTTATATTTTCTTATCATATAATATTGTAATATATTTTATTCTATAAAAGTTGTTAAAATCATAGCTTTATGTTAGTTAAAACCTTCTTTAGTGCGTTCCGTAATTTGTTATACATGATAAAAATTTAACTGATAAAAAATGGTGCTTAAAAAAAATGTTGCTAGAAAGTTACAATTCATTTAATTATATAAAATTTGTTAAAATCACTATAAAAATTAGTTGTTTTAATTAGTTATATTTTCTTATCATATACTATTGTAATATATTTTATTCTATAAAATTTGTTAAAATCCTATATTTATGTTAGTTAAAACCTTCTTTATGCGTTCCGTAATTTTTTATACATGATAAAAAATTAACTGATAAAAAATGGTGCTTAAAAAAATGTTGCTAGAAAGTTACAATTCATAAAATTATATAAAATTTGTCAAAATCACTACAAAAATTAGTTATTTTAATTAGTTATATTTTCTTATCATATACTATTGTAATATATTTTATTATTTATTACAGTCGTTCATCATGTCATGGCTTTTAAAGAATAAAATTAAAATTTATTAACCGAAAAATATGATGTTACTTACATCCAAAGAATTCCAAGTTATACATACTTTTAAACTTTTAAACTTTGGTTTAAGCAATTTAGTCTTACCCAATTAAGTAAATTTAATACTAGTAATAATAATAATAAATAGATATTATTATTATTAATAAGAATTAACATTAATATATTAATATATATGAAAATTGTTACGACATAATATCTGCTTACTATTTATGTATCCTAATTTTTTATATTACATATATAATATATTGTGAGGTTCACTTTTATTTTATGATTTGGGCCTAGTTTAAAGTAAGAAAACTCAAGGTCACCCACTTGTTCATTTTCAAAATAAACCTTTTTAGTTTTCCTACCCTAGTTCTCCTCCCAACTTTCTCTATTCTTCATAGTTTCTATTTCTTCTCTTTCTAACTCAGTTGCTTACACTCATTCAAGCAGAGGCTAAGACTGAGTTTGTTGTGGAGTTCTTGTTGGATCAAGCTAAACATTCTTTTTCTCCTCAAGTTGAACTCTGAACTTCTATTTTTCTCTTTTTTGTTCAGATCTTGTGTGTTGGTTCAGTTTCGGGATCTCTCTTGAATCTAATTTTTCATTCATATGTTCATATTTTTCAGTTCTCTATTTTGTTTTTGAAATTGTGGTGCTCCTTCCGTTAGGACTCTCTTCCCCGTAGTTTTGCTTTCAATTTCGAAGTAAGGAAGTTATGTTCTAAAGCTTTTTAGTGTTTTGCATGTTTCTATTTTTGATTATGAATGGTGCTTAAAGTGTTATTTTGATGCTTGTGTTTGTATGAAAATAAATTGTATGTTATTTCTAGTTGGATTTCTGTTGTGCATGTGCGAGCAGGTGAGAATCTGTTGTTCTCACCCAAACGAGGAGCCTTTAGCCTAAGCGAAAACTCACCTTTGTTGGTGTGCAAGTCGTCGCTCAAGCGAGAGCAGTCTCGTCTAAGCGAGGAAGTCTAGCTTAAGAAAGAACTCGCAGATGTCCACTATGCTTGTTGTTCGAGTTCTTGCCTAGGCAAAAGGTTTAAGCGAGGAGGGACCCTGTCGCTTGAGCAAGACCTTCTAGCCTAAACAAGAATGGTGCAAACTTGTTTTTAATTCTCTTATTAAGTCTGTGGCTGGCTATATTCTTTGAGAAAGTATGAAGTATGTGACTATGCATGTATGATGAAGTATATGGTTATGCATGTATGATGGAATATTTTGAACTTAAATTGTTGTGTTTGGTATGCAATGATAACGAATGTGTGAGAAGTATATGGTATGTGCTTGAAGTAATTTCATGAGTATCTTGGGGGAGACTTTATGGTGGTGTTATTGTAGTGTATGTTATGAAATAAGAATTTAAGTACGGCTGCATCCTGACATTCTAATGAATCAGTCAGACTCACATAGAGTAAATTGATTTATGTGGTGAGAGTATGGTAGGATAATGATCTTAAATGATCATGGATTAACCTTGTGTGTGGTAAGGTGAAACTCATTGACAATGACATGTATCCGAATAAATAATTGAGTTAGAAGGGTCTTTGACATTGTTTACTATCACGTGTTGCTCGAGTTTAGACTAGGCTTCATTGTTATAGTTCTTTGAGCACCTATTGGAACTGTTTTATTCAAATTCCTTGCTTGATTGAGCAATCCTATTGCCAAACTCTTCTACCTTTAAGACATATTTATAACTTTGTTTTGTGCCAATGGTATTTCTGCTCCATTATATTTTGGATAATATAAAAGGTTGATTTTCATATGACTTGTTCCTCTAAATTATTATAATTATGAAATGTTTTAATTATTATAATTTATTTATCAAATGAAGTATGACAAATATAGAACAGGAAATAGAAAAAATATATACAATATATTGTTTTGCACATAGTCATAATTATTGCAGCCATGAAATTTCGCGATTTAAATAACTTGTGATTCTAATATTAAAATAAAATTATATTTTGAAATTAAATATTGATATTTGTTATAAGAAATTTAAATGTAAATATAGTGTGATATATACTTCTATAAAAGTTATATTTTAAAAGTAAATTTAGTTAGATCAGTTTATTTTTCAAAATATTAAAATATTTTTTTTAGAAGTTTGTTTGGTTGGATTAGTTAGTAGTTATTTAATTTTTTGTGTTAAGTTTAGTTTTCACTAATCTAATATACCGTTATTTAATGGGTGGAGGGCGCCAAAGTTTTCAGAGGTAGATCCTCGCTGGAGAAACTAATGGAAAAGATGAAACTGTGGGAGAGTGATGGTCGTGCGAGAATCAGACGAGGAGATTCTGGAGGAAGGATCGTCGTGGAGGGTGGATCGCCGCAGTAGAAACTGATGAAATCAATTTTGGAAATTCGGCGTCGGAAAAAATTTTGCAATTCTTTCTTCTTCTTCTTTTAATTCCTAATTTTTCAAATTTGATGAGGAATTTTGTGAGTGATGATGATTGCAGAAAAAAAAAGAAAAGATGGCAAAGATTTCATGAACCGACGGGGACTCGTCTGGAGGCAGCGGCGCAGGAAGAAGGCAGACAAACCCGAAAGAACCCAAAAGAAGGTTGGAGCCCCACATCGGTAAGGTAATTTGTAACAACATTAGTTCGACACCTTACCTCATTCTATACATATGATAATTGGGATATTTCTGGCAGATAAATGGCAATCTATGATATTTTTGTTAACGATACCACTGATTCTTGAACATTAAATGGTGATTCATGGAACTTTCTTTCTTCTTTTACAAAAAGATAATCTTTTATGTCACTTTATCCGTTTTAGATCTCAATAAATCTTGCAATAAAGTCTTTTAAGAATGTCTATTTTCTTGGATGATGAACTTGTGAATGAAATTCGGCAAATCCAGGTCTCAGATAATATGTGTTGATCAGAATTTCTCATGTGAATTCAAATCATGATTTATTTATTTTTTACTTTAATTGCACACTACTGTGTACGAGAGAACAGTGCAAGAAACATTTTTGCATTTTCTTTTACGTCATCTATATTTAGTTATATGAAATTTATTTATATATAATCTATGTTATAAGTTATTAGAAAGAAAAAAAAATCAAAACCTTTTTTGGAGTTGTCAAATTCTTCTCTCGTAATTAGTGTGCAATCAAGATAAAAATAAATAAGTTATAATTTGGATTTATATGACGAATTCGGTGCAACACATTATTTAAGAGCTGGACTTGTTGAATTTCGTCCACAACTTTATTCTTTTAAAAAATAGACATTTTGAAAAAGTTTCTTACTATATTGATTGAGGTCCGAAATGAATCTGGTGGCACAAAAAGATCATCTCCCTCTAAAAGAATAAAGGAAGTTCCATGAATCATCCTTTTGTGTTCAAAAATCAATGGTATTGTTAACAAAAATGATTATGAATTGTAATTTACCTGCTAGAAATGTTCCAATTATCATGTGTATGCAACAATAAGATAAGGTGTCGAATTCATCTTGTTATAAATTTCCTTACCAATGTCATTCTTGTCGGTGTCATTTGTGTTTATATCATGCAACTTTTGAAGGTTACGGAGTGAGTAAATTTGTGAAATAATGAGTTTTTTTTTTCACTTGAGGTGGAATGATTTGATGGTGATATATTACGCTCGTTAATGTTGGTGTGATGGTGGGGAAGTGTAGGAGAATCAATTCCTGCAAGTTTGAAACGTCAAGGAAATCGATTCTGTCAACCATTACCTGTGTGGGAATTGGTTCTTCTATTATTGGAATCGATTCCAATTTACATAGATTATAGCCTCAGTAATAACAATAATAATAATAATATATTAATTTCAATTAATAAGACAAAGTAGTAATCTTGCATTTTAATTTATTAATTTTTTTTTATCTTTAAATTAATTACAAACATCACCACAAATCCATTCATTTCCACTTTCAACTTCAATTATAAAGACAAATTACTTAGAATCTACCTTCAAATTTATTCAAATTCATCAACTCATTACAAAAATGAACATATTTTGTAAACTATGACTCAAAAAATGTTTAGGAAAATCCTAATTTAAAAAAAGAGATATTTTTCATAAACTATGACTCAAAAAATGTTTAGGAGATCTTAATTTATCAAAAAAGAAAACCTTTCGAGCAAAGATCTCTCTAGTTTAATCAAACAAGTCATATTCAAAATTAAATATAATCCAATCGATAAATTCATATATTTCAAAATGTTAATATAGTCATTAAGGCAATAAGAAGACTTATATTAATTATATGTGTGTATACAATCACAAATTAGTTAACATAACATTTTGTGCATGTAACTTAAACAAAAATCATGTCATATAATGCAAATACAAAGTTCAATAATAAATCATGACACTGTATTCTTAAATTGGTTAATTTAACTAGACTTAACATGAATTATAATTATAATGATGTTGGTTGAATGATATAACTCTTTGAAGCTTAGAAATTAGAGCATAGAATTATCCACACTCTCAAAAATACATCATTTAAATGTCCAACCATCATTTCAATTGTGATCCTCACATGAAAGAAAAAATGATTATGTTATCTCTCTACCAACTTTTGACTTATAACTTAAATCATTAATATTATGGTTTGAAAATCCATACTCTAGAGTTAAGTTGGTAGTTCCTCACTAAACAAACATCAAAATTTTAAATTACTTATATAAATAAGTGATTTACCCTGTCACCCTTAATTTTTAAATCACACCAAAGATTTTAATAATCTAATGAAATTTTACTATATGATTTAAGAACTTGACATAAAAAATAAATAAAGTGGTCAAGATAATCACTGTTCTCAATTAAAAGATTATCCATTAAACTATAACTTACTTCAAAATTATCCTCAATTAAAAGATCTAACAAAATGATCAAATACTAAGCACAATAGAAAAATAAAAGATATTATAATAAAATTATACTGACTTTAAACTAAAACTATTTGGATAGATATACTTTGAGAACGTGTCACTGAATACACACAATAGGATCTAATCTCACTAAATATATTTTCACATATGACATCTGTACTAGATTCCAGAATAACAAGCATCTTTTCAGATAAATTTAAATACAAATATTCATATTAAAGCCAATTATTTTTCCTTTTCTCAATTTTCTTTCACGTGTTTAAATTTGTAGCAAATATTCTTTATATCATGGATTATATACTTTACCACTCTATAACATGTTTTTGATACAATTTATTAAATTTGAGCACTCGATATTAATTAATTTATCCGCAATAAATTCCATTTTAAATATATTTATTTTAATCCAAAAATATGAATCAATATCTACCTTTTTTTATTAAAGCTGGATATTTACGTGACTCCAATCCCACTAAGGGCTTTTTTGTCATTCTCACGCTGTACTTGTTGTCTTTTGATCATGTTTTTAAAAAGGCTTAAAAAAAAAATACGATTTAAGTGTACTTGAACAAGGTTAAGGTGGCGTAGAAGAAAGATGCATACATACATGTACACGACTCTATCCATGAATCGTAGCTGGTAAGATGATGATGATGATGATTTTTCAATCTTTGCATCAACGGTGGAGAGTGTCCCGTCACTGGAACAAAACAAAAATGTGGTTGTGGCTGTTGCTGTTGCTGTTTCAGTTGAATGTTACTATTTCAAACACTCTTCCCTCACTCACTCCAAGCCTCACATTCCGGTTTTTTTTTTTTTTTTTTTTTAAATTTTTCTTTCTCCAAACGCTTGAATAATTATTACAATTACAATAATAATAACCAAAACGTAACATGGCATCCACTCTCTCCCTCCGGCCCGACCGACTCTCGCCCGGTTCAGTCTTCCTCAGACCGCCGGTCCGCCCTCTCCTGCACAAACCAATCGCGGCCGAACCGTGGCACGCCGCACCGCCGCGGATACAGTGCCGGCGCAGGACGGTGGCGCCGGTCCACGCCGGCTCTCGCGCCGATGACTCCGCGCCGTTCGAGATGTCCGTGGAGAACGCGCTAAAGCTGCTGGGCGTGTCGGAGGGCGCGTCCTTCGATGACATACTCCGAGCAAAAAACGCCATCCTCGCCAATTGCAAAGATGACCAAGATGCCGTTGCTCAGGTTGAGTTTTCTTCAATTTGTCTCTTTCGCTCCAATTTCCGTTATGAGAATCGAATTCACATCGAGCTTGCTTGTTAATGTTAGTTGCAGGTCATGATTGAGAAGGTGAAAAATGAAATTAGCTTGAGTGTTTTTGGTGCTATTGCCTAATCATTGTTAGAGTTTCCCAATCATAATTAGAGTTTCGAATCTTTGCTGACATATATCTAATGTAAAGATTTAGTAAAACTGCCTGTCAAATTGAAATTTCCATCTATACTGGAACACTCACTATAAGCAATTTAAAAAACTGCATCTAATTTTTCTTTATAAAATTAGCATATCTACTTGGGGTCGGACGTAATTTCAGCTTCTAATTGGTTTGTATATAGATATACTATTTGTTTAATATGTATTTCTCAATTTTTTAATCGCTCATTTGTTACATCCTCCGCAATTTTTTTCTTTGTTACCTCATGAATTGAGTGGGTTTTGGTAGCGTATGTGGTGTGTTGATTGAAAACAGATAATGATGGGTGTCGTTTGGGTAAATATTTATCGTTTCAGGGTTAAACAAGAGTGTTTGTGATTAACTGACAATGATAAGTCAATCCTCTCTGTGGTGATGGGTCAATAGGGAAGCATTAAATTTTGTTTGGGAAAACTTCTCGCTGGATACTTATGAGTTGTGTTTGTTTTGAGGTATCGAAAAGGATTTCTGGGAAGGTGAACATGGGGATATTTCATTTCTGGGTTTGGTTTTGAACTGAAGTTTTCAGGAATTACCGATTCAGAATAATATAAATGTTCATGTTATTTTCATAGGAATGGGACCTATTTTCTGCAACATATTATATCTTGAAACATGTACCCATCAAGAAGAATATTAGAAGGTAAAATGAATAAAACCTTTTTCAAGTTAAAATTTGCTTGTAGATAAATAAGAATCAGCTTCTGGAGAAGCCAAAGGCAGTCAACTACTGAATTCTGAATAAAGTGGATCTGGACATTAACACAATTAGTGGTTGTCTTTGTATGTAGGTTGAGGCTGCATATGACATGTTGCTTATGCAGAGCCTAACTCAGAGGAGGGCAGGGAAAGTAGCAAACAGTAGTGTTCGTTATGCTGATGTCAAGCGTGTTAAGCCCCCAACAACGGGATCGATGCCGCAGTGGTTGAAGAATTCACCTGTGTCAGTTGAGTCACCTTCCACCAGTGATCTCGGTTTACAAGCTGGAGTGTATGGTGCATTGATGGGTTTAACCTATCTTAATGGGGCTTCTACACCCGTTGCAGCTTATGCTGGGGCTGATGTTCCTGGACTACTCTTGGCTGGTAGCTTTGGTGCTTCCCTGTACTTTATGACCAAAAAGAATGTTAAGTTAGGTAAGGAGCGTTCACATGTGCACTCTATAATTAGTTCATTGCAATTCAAGAAGATTTTTGTTTCGTGGGTGTAGCAATATTCATATTGACTTGTATGTTGGAAAGTAAGTGAGAATTGGAAAGGCCATAATGAATGGGAGAACCAGGGAAAAGGGGGAAATGAACATAGAGAGATTTACCTTCTTGTTATCCTTTGTTGAAATTTAATATTTTGAGGACAGATAAGAGAATATGATATGAAAGCAAGTGATATGATTGAACCTCAACTTTTTGGATTCTCTGAAAAGAATTGTCGGTTGATTCATCTAGCTATTCCCAACTAGTGGGATGAAACTTGGTTGTTGTTTGTTATTGTGGTTGTCTTTGGCTGTACAAATTTCTAGATTTTTGTTTTTCAATATTTACCTCCATAGTGGGATTCTGCAAGAGCCGTCTATGATAGCATTTTGTGTTGTAATTAGGCAGGAGCACAAAATGAAACTTGACTGTGTTGTTTACTTCTTTTACTGTGTTTTCCCCAACTCAATATTAAAAATTGGGTTTATAGAAAAGACCTGTATTTTTATGCTGCTGATATGGATACTAATTAATTTCTTAATTTATCCAACATGATGATTATTTCTGTCTAAATTAGTGGCTGTTTGAAAAGAATAAGAAGTATCAAGTAAAGTGTGACACTGCAGTTGAAAAAGTTGATCTACTTAACAAATGACACTTCTAGCTATATTTTGTTCAGTTGAGATATTTTTCTGACTTTTATGCCTCTTTTTTAGACTATGGTCTATTCTTTTAGGATCAGTTATAACACCAGTTTCATTTCTTTCTCATTGTCCTTATTGTTGTATCCCATTAATCTTTTGCAGGGAAGGCCACTGTGATAACCATAGGCGGCCTCGTAGCTGGCGCTGTTGTAGGGTCAGCGGTAGAGAACTGGTTGCAGGTAGATATTGTCCCATTCCTGGGTATACACTCCCCTGCTGCTGTTGTTAGTGAAATCATTATTATATCTCAATTCTTGGTTTCTCTGTACCTAAGGTAAACAGGAAAGCATGGGTAATCTTGCATTAAATTGTGAAACTTGTAATTATTCATTTGCATGCAGCATGTTCATACCCTAAGGTAGACAGGCAAGGCTACTGTTATTACTTATAACCATAGGACTCATAGCTGGCCCCCTGTGGTTGTGTCAGCTGGAGAGAACTGTTATACCATTTCTGGGCATACGCTCCCTGCTGCTGTTGTTAGTATAATCATAACTATCTCATATCTTGGTTTTATCTGTACCTAAGGTAGACAGGAAAATATGGTGATCTTATTTGAAAATGTGAACTTGTAACTATTCATTTGCATGCAGCGTGATCATACCCAAGCTATTGTGAATAGAATGTAGTCGTTCATCTGCAAATTAGAAGCGTGAAACTTACATCGGAAAGGTGCATATTTATGTTCACAGTTGGTGAGAAATTGAGCATTTTGCAATCTCAATAGTCCGTCTTGCTTTTTTTAATAAATAAACTAAGAAAAAAACACACTTGGGGGAGTTCAGTTTCCTTTTTAGTCCTTTAAAGTGTTCATAACACTTCATTTTCTTAACTGGTTTCCGAATTTGAAACACTGTCTGTTTATATTTGTGTACATCTTTATGTGTTATGGGTCCTCTCATGATGGGTTCTGTTGCTATGCTTAGCATTTTTATGATGTATATCAAACCATGCTGTTTCTTTCAACGTGCTGCATTTTGGCGTTTTGTTTCAAAGCTTTATGATAATGCCTCTGTCTTGTGTTTTTCCGGTGGGTCATAAGTGCTGGCCTTTTCTGTACTCGTACATCTCTCACGTACAGACTGCACCCTCACCCTTTTCAGCATGCGACCACAACTCGTGTTTAGATAAAATAAATAAACTAGAATAATGACAGCACAAAGGCACAAAATTCACTTATTTCTTCAAATGTTAGGTTAGTTTATAGTCACACACAAACACTAGCAAAAAATTTTGTGGTTTAAAGTCTTCTTTTGCAATGTCAAAATTTGAGTCTGGGAATCTTTGTAAATAAATGCAACCTCGCTGATCCAAGCAAGTTTCCGTTAGTTTCTTGGGAAAAGCCCAAGAAAAGAAGAAACAAATACATACACCCACAAGCATTGATGAAATAAAGTGTGTCTGGATATCACTTCAGAACTAAACCTAATACTTAATTTGCTTGTTTGATTATTCATTGGAAATTATGATAAAACTTCCAATCAGTATAATTGCAGCAGCAAGAGATTGAGATTCGAGTTTGGAACAATTGTGGTAAGGAGATTGCCGACAACTTCATTGAAATCAATGTCCAATGAGACATTGAGGTCAATTCGTTGGAAAATGAGCATGGTCAATTCTACTGTTAATTTATTACTATGAATGATTTAATCTTAACCGAGGTATTTTGTTGGGTTACAAACCGAGGTACAACTCAGGTAGTAGAACGAATTGTATGAATTTGAATTTTCGAGAGTATTTCTTTTGGTACAATTCTTTTCTCTTCTTTTTTTTTTTGGGTAAATATCAAGAGTAGTTTTACTTGATAAAATATTTTTTAATGGTGCAAATAATTAGGAAATTATTTCGTCTTCATTTACCCTCTGTTGAGTTTTATACTAAAGAATATGAGAATAGAGAAAAAAAAATGTAATTTGAATTGAAAAAAAAAACTGAATGAAAACACCGTTTAAAAAAAAATTATTTCCCCTTTAAACGAGAGAAAATGTGTCATAATCTATGTTTTCTATTCTCCTCTCTACATTCCTTCTCTTCACCCAAAGTTTTATAATTTTAAAAATTTTATAAGGAAAAAAAAAATGAAAACATAATTTTTTTAATGTTTTTTTTTTCATAATTGGGGCAGTTCAAAATATGCTGACTTTTTCTTGGAAGAGGATATATATTATATCACAAACGGGAGGAGAAAACCAAACTAACAGCATTGATTAGGATATTTTTAAAATATTCTTTACTTTTGTATGGAGCTAGATTAAAATATTTAGACTAATCAATTATTTTTAAATTTTTGAAAGTTCCATGCTCATTTTCAAAGTAAAATTGGAAACATCAACACATTTAACTACTCTAGTAGGAGACATTAATAATAGTTGTTCGGAAGTAAAATTTTGGGTATCACACAATTAGCTAATAGGTGTTTTTCCCCAAGCGGTCCACTCGTTTAACTAATAAATTGAACATCTTTTTGTAGAGTTCAACAATAACCTTGCTCATTAACAAATAAAACATGGTGTACAAGAACCTTTGACAAGTGCTTGTTATTACAAAATTAAAATTACACATGATTAATAATTTCCCCCCTTGATTTTAAGCTTCACTATATTCTTCCCTTTTTCTAACACTTATTACTTAAGTTGGTAAGAAATTCTATATAACAACCATGGTTTTAACATATCAAAAGAAAAAGTTATTTCCTTATAATGAATTACTCCCTCTTGAGTCTTTATCATAAAACACCTTCACTCTTTAAGACAATTTATACTTTAAATGATACGTTTATTTATTAATCCTTATTAAATATTTTCAGTATTTGTTTTGAAGTTTGACTTTAACCTGGAAATATATAACATCAGCTATAATTTACATATTTTTTAATCCAATGTTATTACACCACTTTTAACTCTCAACTGTAGTCTTCTCACTAAATTTTTATATTTAAAGGTAAATTAAGCAAATGAGTATACTGTTTAAAAACCTACAAAAAGTAACTAGTTTACCTTTCTTTATTTAAAATTTCATTAGGAGATATGTTCACAGACTCTGCCTCAAATATAATTATATATCCAGAAGTTGAACCCAATTGTTATACAAAGCTACCGCACCCACCGAGACAATTCAGAATCTTGTACAAAATTCTCTCACTCAACCTCATTAAACTAATCATTCAGCTATCAAAAGTGTTACCAACTCCATCACATTCCCTCCTTTATCTTACTTTTCACCTGCCAAACGCAGAAAATGGAAGAAATATTGAAAATCACCAAACAAAACAATTAACAGTCAGCAACATTATAGTAATACATCAGTGCACTCCATCAACTAACATAAAAATTGATGTCTCAGCGAGCTGCTTCGACATAACACAACACATAATAATAACACCATAATTACTTACACAATAAAGCACCTCAAAGCCACAAATATCCCTCACTACCACTATTTTTGGCTGTTGCAACTTTCAATATTGCAGCCACCTTCTATGTATGTAATGTTCCCAACCTTGTCACCTTTTTCACTATAACCTACAAGATCATGGTACATTTTCTGTGATGCTTTGGAGAACTCCGACAAGGATTCAAACACCAGAGAAAAACCAGATTGCAATCCATGTAACGTGATCCTCTGTGTTTCCTGCATGCTACTGTGGTGCTTCTCCTTCTCCACTTCAAGTTTTCTTCTCAGTGTCTCCACATGATCATTTTTCTCCATCATGCACTCATCTTGATGATCACTAGTACTCCACTCTGATTCATGATCAGTGGCATGCAGCTCAAGCATCTTAGTCTCCACTTTAGGTACTCCTCCTGAACAGTATCTTCTCTCCAACACTCTTGTTAACCTTTCTACCTTCCTTTTCTGCTGTTGCTCTTTGTTTTGCTGAAGCCACAAAGCTCTAACATCTTTCACCACGCTTTTCAATGCCAGTGTTACCATTTTATCAGGTAGCTTCTGCATTGAACCTAACCAATCGTTGCATATCACAAGCAGAGGTGGCCCGTTCACTTGGTACGGCACGGCGGCGATGTTTTTGCTTCTCGAGTAAAACTCGACCTCCGGGACTATGAACTTGCTCAGCCACCCGTGTAAAGCTTCAACATATGCTTCCTGTGCTGCAGTGTACTCTTTGAAGCAGTCACGCCAATTTCGAAGCTCCGCTTCGAGTTGAAGGGTTGCAAATCCATGAGACTGGTTGCAGAATTTCTCGTACGTGGTGCATGTGAAGTACTTGACTTCAGACAGAATCTTCTTCTGGGTTTCATGGGACTCCAACATGATTTTCCATGACTGGGTCAGGCTGCATTAGGAAAATAGAACATATGAAATCAGTGAAACTTGGAATTACTTAGTCTTTTCAAGATTTCAGTGGCAATGTTATCCCACCCTTTTAACAGTTCTACAATTTGAGGTTGGAGTTCTTCATCTCTCATTTTCTCGATTCTCTTTGAGATTGATTCGGCCCGTCGGATCGCAACCAAGATCCCGGCATACAGATCTTTCACTTCAACTTTGGTTTTGTCTGTGCTCAGCAGATCATCTCCTCTAACATTCTTACTTCTCAACTGTGCACATTTTTTTTCATAACTTTTCCTTGTGCTATCTCCAGCCTAAGGTAAGGGAAATTTTCAGATGTTAAAAGTAGAATGAGAAAAACTGGAAACTGGAAAACATAGTTTTGCATGTTTTTAACACCAATCTTGAGTTTGCCAACGATGAAGCCTTTAATGAAACACTAATAAAGGTTAAATAAATGCCCCAAGAATTTATATGTAGATAGATGCAAGGTGTGAAAAAAAGTAAACAATGGTATATACACCAGTTATTTTGATCCATTCCAGAACAAATGTTGATGCATCAGCATCATCACAAAACAGAAAAATTATAAAAATAACTAACCTTAACCTCCTCATAGAGTTTCTTTTCCCATGCATATAACCTTCCTAAGGTTGATAAATGACTTCCCGAATCCATTCCTCCATAGTCATCAAACAGATCATTCTTATATTCCACCCAAGTTGAGGAACTTTTCGTATTTGGAGCCATGAGACTCTTGCACGATGATTGCCTAGACGAAATGGACTTCCATGTTATTGCCTGAATGAGTTTAGTCGAACTTTCTGCAGTGAGATCAGATGGTTCAAAATCTCAAGGGTTGAAACTTGAAACAGAAGCATATGAACCCATGCAGAGGTAATTGAATACACATCTAAATTATACAGAGCATTGGTTATCATGTGCTCATACATCAAATAGATTTCACAAGATGGTACATGCAAGAATATGATTTTCAAACATAATATTATCACACCTCTTGCTAATTTTCAGATCAAAATCATTTTTATCTTCTAGAGCTCTCTTATTAAGTTGTGAACTATGATAAGCTATTCTGAACAGAATTAACTGATCCAAAGTTTTTGTGTGTACAGGCTTCTACCGAAGTGTTAAACCACTTTTGTGCCATCAACTTCTGACTGATTAAAAGTTCAAACACACACCAAGTACTCTAACTTGATAGCACTTTCTTTAAGTGTTCAGATAAACCTTGCAATTATACTATAGTCGTTCAAGTAAATATTTTTAAAAGATGAACGGATATATCCTAAAATATCCAAAGCTGGTTGGAGAAAAGGACAGTCCATAGTAGAAATAGAAACAAGTTAACAGAGACATGATAATCATATACCTTGCACAAGCCGAATGTTGAGGCTAATGATATGAGGCAGAACCAACACAACACAGCAGTGTACAAGATTTAACCAACAAATTACATCACACAGTAATTATTACTTCCACCAGTTAATAATTCAAGAAACTCAACCATAAACATGAATTTGATATTTGCAGAAAAATGATAACAATAAAGGGGGGGGCCACCTTTTATTTCATCCAAACCAGAATGAAGGGGGATTCTATTAGCTTCCAGCATTCTGGTCACATCTTTTCCAGAATCATAAGCCCTGAGAAAATGGTCCTCGATGTCTTTCAATGCTTCAAGAAGCTCTCTCCCCTCTGCAGGTGTATCAAGAACTGCAAGCCCCTTTTGCTCCTTTTGGTTCTCAGTGGCCACATCCACCACCTTCACTGTTTCAACACCACTCATCGCTTTCTCAGCAACACCTTCACTGTTACTTTTATTATTATTATTATTCTCTTCAACACTCACCACTTTGTGTTCAACCTCTTCTCTCTCCACTTCTTCTTCCAACTCAGGAATCCCCTCCTCCTCCCTCACTGCCCTCAAGTCATCATCTGAGTTTCTGTGGTAGCCACACATATCACCCCTCATGTCAAAAGGGTAGAAAAAGTCCCATCCAAAATCTCTCTGAGGGGACGGCATTGAAGGTGGCATGGACATAGGCACAGGCATGGACATCGACATGGACATAGACATAGTCACAGGCATGCAATAGTACCCACATGGTTGTTCATGCTGCGGTTCTTCTCCCTTGAGTTCATTTTCTCCTTTCCTTTTCTCCTCACTCTCTTCCTCGGAAGACTCCGAGGTTGTTGAAGAGATGCATGAGTCACAAGCAATGGCTTCATGCTTGGTTTCCGAGGGTGTCTGCTGGAGGAACATGGGGTTGGTGATGACATTCTCGGAGGGTGGAGAAGGAGGGTGAGAAGAAGGACAAGGAGGAGGAAAAGTTATGAGGAAAGGTGATGAAGGTGAAGAGTGGCGTGCAACAAAGAGCTTAATGGCCGCAGCTACTGCATTGAGAGAATGAAAATACTTACAATGAGCCACAGCAAGTGCATATCTTTTCTCCACAGCGAGCTTCAACAGCCGTTTTCTCTCTCTACAAATGGACACAACTTCTTCTTCTTCCTCTAGTTTGGAAGCAACACATCCCATTATTGTGTAGTGTAGTGTAGTGGTGCAAGTGTTCCTTATCTTAAAACAAGGGTTGAATGGTTTTAGTGAGAAAGAAAGACTCTTACTTGCTTGTTCCTTTCTCTGACAAAAAAGGAGGGAGCTTTCCCAGGTAGAGAGAACCAACTTTCAACTGGGTTTTAAAAGAAACAAGTTTTCAAAAAATAGCCTTTTTCCTAAGTTTTGGAGTAAAACCATTCCTCTTTCTGAGACAAAAACGCAGTAGATGTTTTTTCCACGCAGAACTTTACAAACAAAACAACGCAGCAAAGTTTTCCATTCCCTCGGACACACTACCTAAGTAGCCTGCTACAACAAGAACACACGGAGATTATAAGATATTAACTCATTGTTAGCACCTTAATGGAAGAAGTAGATAGAGTAATTAACTTACCATTAGTAGTAAATGACTAAATAAATGTTCTTGAAGAAAAAAATTACTGCACACTTGTAGAGGAGAGAGAGAGAGGGTAAAGAAGGTAGGGGCTCGAGAAAGAGAGAGAAGACAGGGTTCTTTCTAGTGTTTGGCAATTTGCACTTGATGGTTTTGAGTACGGTCACGGTGAAGAAGCATTGTTTGGCTGTTTAAAAGAGTTGTAGCAGTGGTAGAGCCTAGAGAGATTAAAAAATAATGCAAAAAACAAAAAGAAAAAGCATAGCAGAGAAGAGTGAGTGAGTGGTGACTTGTGAGAAAAAAGAGGAGAGAAAGAGAGAGAGAATAAAATCCATTCCACTCCACAGAAGATGGTTTTGGTTTGGTTTTTGTCAGAGAACGGTGTCTTTCTTGGTTGTGTTTTGAAACTCTAGTCTTTGTCTTGTACTAATCCCTCTTATAATGAGAGAATAATTGTGTTTATGGCATGAAAATAAAAAAACATTATAAGATGAGTTAAAAAACATTTAATATTATTATTAGTTGTTTGTTGGATATGATAAGAAGATGGTCAACAAGACCAAAGTGGTAATGGTAATTGAGATTGAGTGTGGGGTTTAGCAGAAGTGAGGTGTCAGAAGTGTGATAGTGGTATTTAGAATAATGACGAAATTGTCCCTTGGATTTAGATGGCATGGCCCACTACTGTTGGCACTAGATTTTGCCAGTTATTTCCAGGTGGTGACCCAACACATCTCTATGCTGCTCCCTCCTAACCTAAGCACTGCAACTCTCACTCACAACCTCAAGTTTAAAATCTGTGTTCTCCTTTCACCTTTTTTCGATTTTATATATATATATA
>Ga0099823_1000622_pt1 | contig 24868 bp, 11 predicted proteins | sample CowpearedBW_FD_76831 | JGI IMG/M metagenome (GOLD analysis project Ga0099823, IMG submission 76831) | Root nodule microbial communities of legume samples collected from California, USA - Cow pea red BW | ecosystem: Host-associated > Plants > Roots > Nodule | place: USA: California | collected...
AAAAAAAAAAAAAACCCTAAAAACATATACTTTACTTTTTCTTTAATACTAAATTTAAATACAAACTTAATTATTGCAGTCAATCTTAGATGACCATACTTACATTTATTAGTTAGAGAACTGTGTGATGCATGATTTTTTTAGTAATTTTAAATAATATTTATTGAAAAAATTGTCAAGTTAATTATAGTAAATAATAGAAGATGTCATTTTTCTTTCATTGATGTAATGTTTACTTTAATGTGAACTACGGTTACTTATACGTTATATAAGTTACAATATAATTATAAATATGATCATTAATTTTAAATTAATAATAAAAAAATATTTATATTTTCTTTTTCCCGCAAAACCATCGCTCTTCAGTGAAAAAAAAAAAACAACTTGGTTTTGTTTCAATTTTTCAAAAACAATTTTTTGCTTTGCTACAGGAATATGTCAGTTTTAGAAAAGGAATGAGAAAGAGAGAACATATGCAACTAAGAATAAGCGTAATTTAAAAAAAAAATGTAAAATAAATTTTCAGTCATCATCCATTAAAAAAATACAAATATATATATATATATATATATATATATATATATATATACATATATATATAATACAAATATATTTCCTGTTGTTATGACATGCTATGTTCTTTCCCCCTAGATTCTGTCCCTTCATTTATATAACATGTTGTCCCCTTTAATTATTTAGTTAGGCACATATCACTTAGAGCTTCAGAATCTATCATTATCAAGCCTCCATTGAACTTAGTCTATCTCAATAATTACTTTATCATAAATAGGTTAAATATCAAATCAAATGAGATTCATTTTTACAAGATATATATGTATCTTTAAGGACCGAATAGTTCTGAAAAATAAATAAAAGAAATATTGAATAGTTGTATTATTTATTGTGAAATTATTAGGAAACTTGAGCTAACAAAAAAAAATGTTTTCAGTAAGTTACATTTAGATTATACAAAAGTTTCTGAGAAGTTAATATAAGAGGAATTTCACAAATTAATTTACCTAAAAAAGTTTCTTGATTTTCATTTTACAAAGAAAAATATCACATAAATTTTACATAGACTCGTGCTAAGCAATGACCGACAAAAGTAAAAAGAAAAAGAAAAAAAAAAGGAGAAATCACACATTAAAAGAAAAGAAAAACATGAGAGATATCATACTAAATTTATGATAAATACACCTCCCAAATAAATAATAAACCAATGCAATACTAAACAACCGGACATTAAAGAGTTATCATTAATTAACTCTCTCATATTTCAAAAAAAAAAGCATTTAAAATATTTTTTTAGAAATTTTTATTTTGGAAGGTTTAGTATTAATTAATTTTCTTTTGTGTACTTTGCAGAATTCACTCTTAAGGTTTCTACACCCATGACACATCCCCTTTTTTTAGAATGACACACCTACTAGGGAAATAATATTTTTAATTTTGTAGTAGATTTTTTCTACATTATTTTATATTTTAAAAGAAAAGTATAATATAATTGGTGTTTGGATAAGTGCTCACTAAAATATGGAGTGTATGTATGAGTTCTGATTTTCTACTATTTTTTGGTGTATTGTCCTTTTATGAATATTAAAAATTAAAAATATATTATATTAATATTTTAAATATTTTTTTAACATATTTTAAAATATTAAAATTAGTGATAATCATTGTATTACGAAGAAAATTACAAAGGAAATTTCAAGAAAATCAACCTAGAATTGTACCACCAAAAAGTTACAGAAAAAACATCTATACTAATTAAAGATCTATGAACCGGTATAAAAGTTGACAACATTGTTAAAGAATAAAAGATAACGTTGGACTTTTCTCCATAGAGACTTGTCCACGTTGTTTCCTAACATGGTAAAGTGTTGGATTTTCATGACTTGATCTTACGAAGAATTGCTTTGAGCGTATCAACAGTCAAGGGTTTTGTGTAGTACTCATCCAGTCCTGCTTCCATGAATTGCTGTACATTCTCTGCACCACGTGATGATGATGACACACCCACAATCATGTCACCAATTCCCATGGAACGAAGTTGCTTTGTTGCCTGAACAACAACACGCACCAACAAAACCTAAGACAACAAAATCTACACATGCATGCATGCACGACCAGATCATCTTATAAAACTACTTAATTTCGTACCTCAATTCCATTCATCACAGGCATGTCTTTATCCATCAGAATTAGGTCAAAACTTTCACCATTGCAGTAAAGGTCCACTGCTTTTTTCCCATTTTCCACTGAAGCAAGATTTTCCACCCCAACTTTTTTCAACAGCGCTTCATGAGTCATTCGGTTGACTCTGTCATCATCCACAACAAGTGCTTTCAATTCGGAACTTGAGTTCTTAGGTTTCATTATATATATCTCTTCCCTGAACAACATAAACAAACATATATATATCAGCAAAGAACAGGATTAATGGATAACCTCGTACTACAAAATACACTATGCAGCTCAGACTAAAAACCAGAAGAATGTAAGAACCCTGTGGCCAAATATACAACTATATTTTCATCATCCCAATAATATCCTACCTGCTGTATACAGTGATTTGTTTTCAGATCACTTCAGAAGATATAAATATTCCAAGTATCATAGATGAAAACTGTGAAATTCATATTATGAAGATTTGAAGATGATGTGGGAGTAAATTGACCTGCACCAGAAATATCTTCTCACGATCTTGAAACTAGAGCAACAATGAGTAGGAGAGGAATAACTTAGGAGTAATAATATGAGTTATGGCAGAGGAAGAATGAGGACGAAGAAACTATCGATGTGTGAATATATAAAGCAAGTTTGTTTGAGTGTTATGCCTAATTATGTCTTTCCCATGTAGTTGATATTCACACGTACACAAGATTCGGATTTTGTTCAGATTCTGAAAATCTGAGGATGTTTTTTGTTTGTTTTAACAAATAAAAGGAGACAATAAGTGAAACTCACACGACAAGGCTTAAACAGAAAAAAAATACAAAGTCAAATTACTAAGTTAAATTGAAAACATGTTCTCTTGCTCAAATATATCAGATTCAGCATCATTAGTCTCCCGGTGTATCGATTAAAAGAAATGTCAGCAGCCTAAGACCAAGTTCTTTGAAACATGCTTGATTAAGTTGATTAAACATGCATGATTAAAGTAAACTGATACATAATTCACTGTTTTAGTATCAATTCAGAAGAAAAATTTGTTTCACAGTCGGCAATTAGTGAAGATACCAATCATGAAAATTGGGTCACCTTTTCAACAGAATAAGATTTCCAAACTCAATTACAAAATCAAGAGCTGTGGAATATTGGACTTTGATGATGAAGAGGCAAGAATAATAATGACATGTTTAGACTGCATCACTGTTACACGTATATGAATGAGTCGGTTTCATCTTATTCCCATGCTTCCAAATACAAGGTCCATTGTACCGAATATAGAATTTTTCACACCAGAAATACACACTGAATGAGGAATAATTTACATCTCTAGGTACGTATTCGACAAATAGGATATTCTCCAAAGTGTGGCACGACCCATTTTTTCTTTTGGGGATGTCCGAGTACCACTTTCATGGGATGCACCTCACGTGTTTTTCAGCATATCCTGTCACTTAGAAAGGGAGTAATCTCGATCATGTCACAAAAAGAGGTTTTCTCTTTTTTCGAGGAACACACATTACCACTTTGATTTTATAGGATCCACCTAAAGCTATCAAATTCGGACACTCGCATCTTCAAATAGCTCGTGAAATAATTGTGTTTGGATTTGGACTGCGACCATGAATAGGATTCTTGGATATATATAATATGATTGGCTTCTAACATGGCTTCGTCATTGGTCAAACTTAGCTTAGAAATTACATTATGAATTGGAAACATGGACCCTACTGGTCCATAACATTTAGCATATATATATATGAGTACAGCTTTGAGAGTTCCATTTACAGCTATCAGAAAGCATGTATCACATTGAGTGAAAAAGCATGTTTTAACTGGTCATATAGAATATTTAATGTGTTGATATCTTGACTGGGTAAACTACAGTTTATAAGTAACATGTGCAAAGGTGTTTAGTTAGGCGCATATTGACCCAGTTTTAGAATCTATATCATTATTGAACCTGCATTGAACTTAGACCCTTTATTACAGAATAATTAGATTATACCCTTGAAATCTTATCCATGTAAAAAGCAGAAAAGAACAACATATCATATTAATCAATTTTGACACTATATTTATGTTTAATTAAGAACCGCATATATATAGCTATGTGATTATGCAATTACTGTGAAACTTGACCCAATACGCTAGATCAAACACCAGAAAACTATACAGTTGAAAACACATCAAAAGTTAACTTGGAAACAGAAAGCAGAATTGAAGAATAAGGACCCTTTGCAAGATTCATCAAGAATAACAAGTCATTTTGGAATTTTCTCCTTATTTTGTACATACATACTCTGTCGTTCACAGTACTAACTAAAAAACTGACCTTTTTTTACTTGCACTGTATCCACTACACAAAGTTTTAGATTTTTCATGACTTAACCTTTTCAAGAATTTCACCAAGCATTTTAACAGTCAAGGGTTTCGTGTAGAAGCCATTTAGCCCTGCTTCGACGAATTCTTGTACATATTTCTGATTGCAGGTTGATGACGACACACCAATGATCTTGCAACTAATGCCCATAGAACGAAGTGTCCTTGTTGCCTGTGTAAAAGTTTCATCAAATGTTCATTACCACACACACACTAAACATTAAAGAATATAAACAAAACCTAATCAAGATAGTGTTTTGAATTCCCTACCCAGCATATGAAAATAATATTTACGTACCTCAATTCCATTCATGACAGGCATGTCCTTATCCATGAGAATCAGGTCAAAACTTTGACCATTGTTGTGAAGTTCAACTGCTTCTTTGCCATTTTCAACAGCAATGTGATCTTTTATCCCAACTCTCTCCAACAGCATTTTGTGAGTCATTCGAACAACCTTAACATCATCCACAATAAGGACTTTTAATTGGGTCCGTGAGTTGTCAGATTTTGTTGCGTGTTCGTTTTTGTCTTTGCGTTCATCTTCCATGACTTGCACGTCCTTTCACCGCTTGATGTACCCAAAAATATTTCTTTAAAAGAAAAGTAAAAAGGTTTTAATCTCTCACTCGAACAAGAAAGAATTAATTATAACTGTTAATTAAAAATGTGCACATTTGAGTTCATGATTAAGCAAACACTATTCAGATATGGAAACTCTATTAATTCTTTAATTCTAAACATCTGCAGTGAATGAATATTATTAAAATATGAATGAAAGATTGTGATGACGTTTGAGTAACACTGACCTGCACCTTAAATCTTTTTGGAGATTTTGAGGCTAGAAGAACATTATTGGGTAGGAGAAGAAAAATGATGAACTACAAGAAGTGATATCATACATTTTCAAGATAAATGGGAGGCGCGTGGAGCAAGAATGGGTTTTAATTAAACTGTTGAAACTGCTAAACCCACGTGGATGACGCCTCCGGATAATAGGACATCCTTTTTCAAAGGGAGAAAAAATAATTCATAATAAATTTAATTAATTTTTGTTGCTCTTGCTTTTTATAATTTCCAATTGAATTATTATTATTTTTTATTAATATTCATCATTTTTATGTTTTTTAATGGAGTTTCCATCGTTAATTTTTGTTTTAGTCGGATGATTTGTTTCGTTGTCTTACATATTTATCTTTTGATATTCTTTGATTAATATAAAAATAAGGTTAAAATATATATTTGATTTTTATTTTTAGTTTTGTTCATTTAATTTTAATATTTTTTTAATTTAATTAAGTTGTAATTTTCGTTAATTTTCTTTAATTTGATTCTTTTTTTTTTTAATGTTGGCTGTTTAAATAATTAATGCGTAAGAAAATGATTGTCCCATATCACTTCATGATTGTTTTTTGTTTTTGTCTTTAAATATTCTGGTGTCAACTCAGTACATGACATGGATTAGAGTTAAAATTTTATATTCAATTTGTCTTTCTAGGTTTGTTATTTTTGTTTAATTTAGTCCCATTTTTTATTAAATGAAACAATTTTACCCTTCTTTAAATTGAAACCAAATTTAATTTTTATATAAAAGTTAAAATGATGTTTTTATGAAAATTTATATTTTTATTAAATATTTTTTGTTTAAATTTATAATTATTTTTTTAAATTTTATATCAATGATATTAGCCATTATCCTTGAAATTTTCGTTCTAATTTAAATTAATTGTTTAAAATAGAAATTGGAGTATCTTATACAAAGATACTAAAATAGAAAGACATGTTAGTAATACATAATGGAGTTAAAGATTTTTGTAATTCTTAAATTTGGACACAAAATTGGAATTCGTTTATATCTCAAACTTTGATATATTTTGATTTTTAAACTTTATACATGAATGGGATATATGTAGTCCTCCAACCCAATGTTGTTGTGGTTTAGAATTGACATTTAGGGTGAGACGTGTCAAATGGTATAAAGAGTGCAAACCACACTATGAAACATCCTTTGACACATCAACAAAGTTTAAAAGAGTTGGGGTTAAATTGATTATTATTTTCAAAGTTTGAAAAACAAACTATATCAAAATTTAAAAAAGAATCGAATTTTAATTTCACGTCAAAATTTAGAAATTAAAAACATATTTAATACATAAATTTAGAAATTGTGATTATAAATTTAAGGAAAATAAAAGGTTAACAAAGTTTTTTTTACAAACTTTGACAAATTTGGGTAAAAGAATACTACTTTATTACTTTATTTTAGTTAAAAAATAAAAAAAATTATTTATTTTAATTTTATTTACGGAAACTTTGTAAAGTTTATGAAAAAAAATTGTCCAAAAAAAATTTCTTAATATAAATAATTATAAAAGTTTAAAAAATCTAGACTTATCTAAAATATTATAATACAGCCACCGTTATTAGAAGTGGTGAATCAAACCTAGAATACACCATGACACTTATGTTGTATGCATAAAAAATCAATATAAACTCTTCTATATTACCACACTTCCAACTACATTCTATAACTTACATATAAGGTTTTCTACTCATTCCACTAAACTTATCTTCCCAACTGGCACTAAAAAAAACTATTTTTTTGCTATCTCTCCTAAAATTAAGAGTAATGGATTCAAATTAAATTTGTACTAAAGAAAATGCATATCTGGAAAATCATGGATTGCCATTAGCATTCGATTAAAAGAATTTTGTTTTCTTCTTAACTAGCCATGTTTAATGAATAGAAAAAAAAATCTTAAATAATGAGTAATTTTAGTAATACAAATGTTTAGAGACCAATTTTTTAATTAAAGATTAATTATTTTGGTATTTAAAATTTTGTATCTAATATTAAATTTAGAGAACCAATTCATAATATAATGTTATCAATATAGATACTATTTATAGTTATGTAAAACTATTTTAGTTATTAATAATTTTTAAATTTTAAATTAACTTTTAAACAGGTTACTATAAATACCAATTATTTGTTGTCATTGATGGAAAGATTTTCTTGTAACGGTAGTTGTAACAAAATAAAATATTATCAACAATAATTTTGTATTTAATGTGTTTGATGATGTAAACCTCTATTTTGAACACAGAAACACAAACATATAAATACCCGAAACGAATTATACACATTACTATTTTTTGTTGCCTTGATTTGGAATGATTTGGTTGTATTTTGTTTATGTTGGCAGGAAATTATGTTTTGTTATCAGCATTGCTTGTTAACTCTTGTACAGTAGTATACTAAATTAGACAATGATATTTTGACTACTAAATCTTGATAATTTTCTCTTATAATATGAGGTGACATCTTCTAGATGATTTTAGAATATTAAGAAGTAAGAAATGGAAAAAATGAAAAATCACTTAAAAAATTACACCTAGATTGTAAGAAAAAATTGTAAAACTTTAGTAGTCAAAATATCATTTTCTTACTTAATTATTTGGTAGAAATTGATTTATGTTTATTTAAAAAGGCGGGTCAGCCCGCAGGTAGCGGACCACACAATGTGGCCAGGCGGGCTACATATATGGACCTGATTTCAACTTGTAGGGTGGGCTAACTCAGTTTACACTTTGTGGGCCAAATTGCAGGACGGGGCAAAACGAGCTAGACTGACCCGTTTTGTCATCCTAACTTCAGAGAGCAACCATGTAACATTGGTGAAGCATTATCCATAATAGTATTTTAAGTTCAGATTTTCTACTGATTTTTTTAGCGTTCTTCTTTGTTGTGCCTTTAAAATACACCAATGTTGATACTTTAAAAAGCTTTTCAATATATTTTAAAACATTAAAATAAGTGTTAATCAGTGTATTTTAAAAACACGAACGGTAAAAAAAAGGAAATAACAACCGCGAATCCAAATTATAATATTTTAGTGTCTGCATAGAGGAGAACACATAAGTTGTTTCTATGCAGTGGCTTTGGAGAATATTATTGTTTTATCTATTTGCAAACAGATCAAACAGTTGCTTCAAATACCTGATTCCTTCCATTCTTTTCATCATACTCATACGCCATTCCTCCATGGCTGGTTAAATCCAACCCCGCCATCTCCTCATCATGCGATATTCTCAGCAGGTCCAGTTTCAACAGCACAAAGAACACTGCTCCCATTGTCACACTCACCCAACCAATGATCGACAGAATCTGAACAACATGTGCACCCAACAACCTTCCACCTCCTCCCATGAACAACCCATAAGGTCTACTAGGTAGCCCTGGATAAACCTCGTTCACATACTCCTTCTTAGCAAACAACGCAGTGAAGATAATCCCCCATGTCCCACACCCTCCATGAAGTTGTGCAGCTTCAAGAGGGTCATCATACTTCAACTTCTCAGCAACCACGTTGAAACCAATCAGCACCCAAGCCGCCACAAACCCACATATGATCGCCGCCCAAGGATCCACCACCGCGCACCCTCCGGTAACAGCAGCAAACCCTCCGAGCAAACCATTGCACACATCAGTCACATTCCAGTGTCCCGTTTGCATACGTTTCGCAAACAGTGTTGTCAGTGCTGCTGAACATCCAGCAAGAGTTGTCGTCACTGCAGTCCTCCCAACAGCACTCCATTGCCCATAATAAGAACCACTCTCTCCGTAAGCCTTCAAAATGTTCAGAAACGAACCAGGGTTGAAACCGTACCAACCAAACCACAACAAAAATGTCCCCAAAACAACCAACGTTCCACTGTGTCCTTTCATTGGCACAGCTTTTCCACTGTGATCAAACCTCCCAATTCTCGGGCCTTCAATCAAAGCACCCCAGAACCCAGCAACAGCACCAACTAAATGAACCACACCAGACCCAGCAAAATCAATAACCCCAGATCCAAACAACAAACCCTCCCCTCTCGCAGCACTACCCCATCCATCAGAACACCAAAACCAATGCGCCACAATAGGGTACACCAAACCAGTCATAACCGACGAGTAAATCAAATAAGCCACGAACTGTGTTCTCTCCGCGATGGAACCACTTGTAATCCCTGCAGCAGCAATGGCAAAAGCCCACTGAAAGAGAAAGTACCCGTAGTCAAAACCTGACGACGGAATCTTATCGAGGCCAAAGAAGTGTTTCCCGATGAAACCGTTGGAAGGGGTGCCAAAAGCAAAGGCAAAACCGAACACGTAGAAGAAGATGCCACCGGTGGCGGCGTCCAGGACATTCGTCAGCATGATGTTCATGGTGTTCTTGGCACGTACAGAACCAGCACAAAGCATGGCAAAGCCAAGTTGCATGGCGAATACAAGGTAAGCTGAGAAGAGAAGAAAAGTGTTGTCAACAGCATAAGTGGTGTCCACAAACTTGTTTGAAATGGCCTCGAAACGGCCGCAGATGTATTCTGCAGCGGCGGTGGCGTTGGCGCCGCCGCCAAGAAGAGGGTGGAGGTCGGAGGCAGAACACGTGTAAGCAGCCATGATGGTGCTATAACGGCGGTGTTGGAAACACTCTTTACTATATATAACAATAAAACAACAATAGGGTTTGTTGACTAGGTAGTTGTTTTATGTGGAGCGGGTCGTTGGTAGTTTTGTTTTGTTGTTTGGACAAGAAACCTAAATTGTGGCCTTAATTTCTCTTGCGCATTTGGGTTACCATTTCACACGTGTAAATTTCAATTGCTGAAGCTTATTTTGAGTTCCCTGCTGATAGAATTTGGTCTCCTTCTGATGTACAACAGAATGGTAACAACAATTAGACATTTATTCCTGTATAAATCTTCAGCTTGTTGTTTTTGTGTTTGAAGTTTAACATATTTCCAAACTTAAATTGTGTTTTCAATTTGAATTCAGTTTTTGTCTTGTTTTTAAAGAATGGCTGTGAGAATAAAAATGAATAAAATGATTATTCTGCGTTTCGCACCAACTTTTCTTAATAAAAGATTATTATTTAAATAAAATATTAATTTATACGAGTGTCAAATAAAAATATTGATGTCACACTACCATTTAAGAAAAAAGTTATTTTTACACTACTATTTACAAATAATTATTATTTAATATCAATTTTTTTTAATAAAATATTAATTTATATGAGTGTCAAATGGAAATATCGATATTAAACTACCACCTTTCTTGGAATTTGGAATTTCTGTTAGATTTTTTTTTATGTTTCTCTAATATATCTTTATAATACACTGATTATCACTAATTTTAACGTTTTAAAATTTATTAAAAAAGTATTTAAAATACCAACACGGTATAAAACAGAAAAAAAAACATCAGAGAATCTGGACTGCCTTCCTTGATTTAATTTAATTTGCTTCTAATGGCTGAATGCCATGCCTCTGATCACACTACTGTACGAATAAAAAAATTATAAATAAATCCCTGAAAGGAAAATCCATCTATTATGTTAATATAATTTTAAAAGGTATGTCTCCATCAAACATTTCACTTTTAAAAAATGGATTGTGTTGTGAGAGATAATATCAACATGTTAGAACTAAAATGATGAGGTTGACATTTTTGAGATTTTCTTTTTCATTTTAGAAACGGATATATCAGCATGTTCCACTTTCAATGACTCAATAATGGTTTACCCAAATAAACTGTTAATGTTTTAAAAACTTTATGCTTTATTATATACTATTATTTTTCAGGATAAATGTTGCTTTATATAATTAAAATTCACAATAAATAAATATATTTAATATATACATTATGTTATGACTAAAATTAATATTATAGATTTTGATAATCAATTTATATTCCCCACCATGATGATATTTTTAGCTATTAACAGTTTATTTTAAAATATGGAACTCAATACATAATAAAGATGAAAAGGATAAATCGAAACAGACGAGGGGTTTAAATTTTTCTTCAAGACCTTATATATAAATATAGTAACGTAAAATAGTTCTCAAAAAACTATTATTATTAAAAAAGAAAACAGAGCGTGTCTAGTACTATTTAGATGAAGTTCTTAGAAGTTGAATTTTGACTTTGACAAGACCATAAAATTCTTACGACCGAAATAATTATCATACTTTTTTCTCTTTACTTTGATAATTAAAATCAATACTTTTTTTTTAATTTTGGCCCAATTTAAATTTAAATTTAAATTTTAAAAATATAAAACTTTAAAATGTCAAATAAATTTTATATTTTACTAAAATGAAGAATTAAATTGAATTAAAATTTTAAACAATATTATAATTATCGTTGTGGAATAAAAACATATTTAATTTAAATCAATGTACTCGTAAGAAAGATAGAAGAAAAAAATAAGGACAATGATATTTTGACTATTAAATTTTAATAATTTTCTCTTATAATATGAGGTGTCATTTTCTAAGTGATTTTGAAATATTAAGAATGAAAAAATAAAAAATCACTTACAAGATGCCACCTAAGGTTGTAAGAGAAAGTTGTTAAAATTTAGTAGTCAAAAAATTATTTTCCAAAAAATAAAAATAATGACAGAGTAGCTTAGGATTCTATTTATATAACTGATAGAGTTCAATATACTTAATATATAAATTAATTTTAATTACAAAGTTAAATTTATTTTAAATGTTTTAAAAGTTTATCAGAAAGTTGTCCAACCATGGCTTTATTGGTTTTTTATCACTTGTTTCTTTGCCGTACCACTCTCTTATTTTTAATGTTTTTTTTTTTTCAAATCCGGGTGAAGTTGGGCCCAAAATTACAAAATCGGGTTGATCGAAATTTTTTTTACAAATTTGAGTGAAATTGTGCTGACAAAGAACAACTTTTAAATAGAAGTCGTCGTATATATGAATGGTTTCTATATAAATTTTAAATTTTGAAAAAGGTAAGGTCGTCCGACATAATGACGACTTTGGTGTAACGACGCTAAATAGAAGTCATTCTTAAAGACTTTAAGTATTTATTTATTTTTGTATAATTACGGTTTTTTAATTTTTTTTATATAATTCATTTGGTTCTTTTATTTATTTTTGTTCAATTAAACTCTTCAAATCCGTAGATGACATAGAAGCCGAACTAGAACATCATTAACCACTTAGAATAGATTTTAACAGTATTAAAAATGATAATAACTAAAGAGTGCTTAAATTTCTACCAAAAATCATTTCCAATCTGACATAATACTTCAATACCAAAAACATATTTTCTCCTTAAATTTATTATTGTTGTCAAAAGATAATTTTTATCATTAATTAAATTTAATATTGTTGTCAAAGTTACTTGTGCGAATTAAATTTCATATTATTGTCAAGATTCATGTTATTTCTAAAAAAAATATTATTTTTTCTAAGGTTTAATTATCTTTTATTACATATAATTATTTTTATGTTAGTAGGTCAGTTTTTTTTAGGTGTGAGATAAAATATAGAAAGGTGGTAGTTTCACAATAATATTTCCATTTGATACTTATGTAAATTAATATTTTATTAGAAAAAGTTAGTATCAAATGATAATTATTTGAGAAGAGTAGTATAAAGTAACTTTTTTCTTAAAACAATTAATAATGATGATGATGGTAATTTTTATGAACCTGAGAGGATATATTTGCACAGTCAACACTTCCTAGGCTGCGAAGGTGACAACACTGTAGTGGTTCTAAAGGTGGAGTTTTTTTCTAATATTATTTTTATCATTTCTTACATTGGAAGGTAAAAAAAATTCTTTTATTTGAAGCACATGCAATGGCCACAAAACTTGGTCCGATGAATTAAATAAAGTTGGCTTGCGTTCTTGGAATCAAATGGAGCAGTGTCGGATCATGCATCGTTAATGCAAGTTGAGGACCATGTTCGTAAATATATTCTCCTACGTTGTTGTGTTATATGTTTTTATAACATGACACAAATAGTTTGTGTTTTAGTTTTAGTTTTCCATTCTCTCTTTTTTGTTTGTTCAAACTTCAAACAAAGGTTCATCCTCCACTCACTTAACCTTCTCCTTCCTTTCTCTTCCATTTCTATATTTGGCAACTCTTCTCTCTCCCCCCTCTCTCTCGCTTTGTTCCGTCAAGGACAAGGACCGAGCCTCAGGAGCCACGAAAAACAGGTACATCATCTGTCTTTGCCACACCAAAACAACCTGCAATGTTTTGAATGTCCCTGCATTTACTCACTGTTGTTTCCGATACAAGTAATGTATGCATTGAAGGGTTATTCTTTCTGATTTCCCTCTTTCCTTCTCCGCGTTCTCTTGCCATTAATGAGAATATTGATAACTCCGTCATTAATGAGAATATTGTTCTTTGGCTTAGAACCAGGTTGGTGCCCATTATTATTCGGGTGGAAAAATTTAAAACTTTGAGATTTTGAAAAGGGACAAAAGGTGGAATCTACCTGCCCAGAAGAATTATATGATCCTTTGATCATTAAATCGCGTAAAAAACGCTTTTGGGGGGAGAAAGGAGGATCCCTGAAATAGTTTTGGTGATAATTTCCATCTGGGGTCTTCTCATCGGAATGTGTATGTGGTAGGATCGTGAAATTCGGTGGAATGATTGAAAAGGGTGGTGGTAGAGCAATGGAGTGGAGGCTTCAATTGATTGGTGAACTGAAAATTGAGAGCATGAAATAGGTGCAGATCAACATGGAATCAAAAGGAGAAGCTGAACCTCAGGAGGAGAGGCCTTCATCACCAATGAGGGTCCTGCAGCATTTTTCTGGGGGCGCATTCAGAGTTCCTGGAGAATCATTGCACAATATGTCACCAATGGGGCCTGGCGGGCATAGACGTTGTCAAAGTGAGCTTGGTAGCAGAGGAGCTGACCGTAATAACAACTTGCAGAAATTAAAATCTCACGTGAACAAGGCTTGGCGCTGGGGTGGCAAATCCCGCGAAGAAGAAGCCTTGGCGAATTTCAACCCTGAGGTCATGGCAAACCAGAAACGGCAGTGGTATCGGCTTCATCCTAAAAGTCTGGTATTCATTTTTTTTAGAATCCCTTCACGTGCTATATTTATTTTTAATAAGTATTCCTTGCTTAACTGATCCGCAAATGGTAATGGAACTTAATATACTTATGCTCTACATTGTACACTACAGTAGTACATTGCTGTCAACGATGATAAATGTCAACAACTCATTGTGCTTCATGTTTTGCCTCAGTAGAAAATCATTTTCCTCCTTTCAATTACTTGTTCTTTATTGTTTTATCAACAAAATATACTACATTTACATGACTTCTTTGTCATCTATGAAGTTTAACAACCTGTTTTCAAAATTATAATTTTTCTGCATGCAATATTTTAACATCACCGAATGGAATTGGTAGCTGTTGGTTCTGTATCTTAGTCTAGTCCTATCGGAAGGAACTTAGAGCATGAGTGTTCAGGTTTTTGATATTTCTTATTATGTATAATTAGCCGTGCCTGTACTGGTATTTGAGTAATTGGTATACTGTTAATTGTAAAAGTTATTTTGAAGGTTCTTCATGTAGACTGGGAACATTAACAATGATGCATTATTGCACTAAATTTTAGGAGGTGACCTTTGTGTACCACGCACATATTTATCAGAAATGTAAGCTTATCATTTTGTTGAAGTAAGTCAATGTGAATATTACTGTAGGATTGTGTAAATAATAAGGAGCCGACATCGCTCTTTGAACATTTTGTGATTGTGGGGCTGCCTCCAGATGCTAATTTGGAAGCCGTGGAGCATTCATTTGCACGAAGGAAGAAGTGGGAAAAGGATAAGGGGAAACCTGAATTTCGAGATTGCAGAAAGTCTCAGCAACAAAGACTAACAGAACCAACTTTGGAACCTCAGGTTTGGTAGATGTCAATATCTTTTTAATACATTCATTTGATACAGCATTAACATTAAAATTTTTAAAATTAAATTCTTGAGTGTTATAATAGGCTAATACAGGTTGTGAATATCTGGTGTCTAGGTCTCCTAGGAATATAAAAGGAACTTCACAACATTTATGAAAGATGTTTTGGAATATTATATCTGTATTTTGACAGTGAATGGGAATTATTTGAGTCTACAATGTGCTGCTACCATACAAATAATTCATCATGAAACTTCCTAGCAAGCAAACTTCAACCCATTCCTCCTTATCTATACGTTCTTTGTTGCTCTAATACCTTTTTGCAAACATGCAGTTACTGTTCAAATATCCTCCTGCAAAGAAGCTGACACTGCGTATGAAGGATTTAGCTCCCTTTTGCTTTCCTGAAGGTGTTAAGGTCTGTTTGATGCTATTTTACATGCTCAGAGTTGTCAAAGTTTTTTTTTTTTTTCATTTTAACTGCCGCCTTACAAATTGTTCTCTATTTCTTTCAAATGTTTGCATTTGGAGCTTCTGAATTGGTTCTACCATCATTGCATGTTGCTCTTTCCCTTTCCTTGATTTCTTAATGAATAAATATTTTGATTTATCTTGGAGTAAGAAATTTATGTTGTCTTATATGGACATAATTTTTATCAATGGCAGATGACACAGTAAGAGCAACTTTGACAGCAGTTGCTTATCCAATGTTATGATTATAGTTTATTCAGATTAACTGATATTCTTGCCTTTAATTTTTTCAATTTCTTAATTGCAAATAATAAGTTTTCCATCTTTTATTTTTGGTAGAACTTCACACTTTTGCTAGGATAAAAGTAACAGTTTTTTATAAACAATACGTCTAGTTAAGAAATAAAATCTGCTTTCCCGGCAAACTGTTTCATTTGTGAAGTGTTGATTTACAGGCATGGTTGTTGGAGAGGACTCCATCTCTTAGTGAACTAAATGAACTTGTCTATGGACAGGTACGAATGCCTAATCAATCTTGTGGTTCTTTTTTCATGAAAAAACATGCTTTTGCTTTTTGACAAGCTAGTTAAAGCAATATGTCATCTGCTGTGTTAGATAACATAATTCATTCTAAGCATAACTTAATACTTGGTATAGATACTCTTTGACATGCATGTGTAGCGAAATATGGTCTTTCATTCATTTTTTTTTATTAACAATTGTTAGTTGTTAGTATTTTGTTAGTAAGGAGAGTTGAACCCATAACATCTCCCACCCTCCCTTCCAAACCCTTCAAACCAACCTTATAACTCCCAAATGTTAGTGAGGGAGTTGAACCATCAACCTCTCCCACCCTCCCTTCCAACTTTACAACTAAGCCACCTTATAACTCCTGGGTCTCATTCATTATTTTTCATTTTTGTTGCAAAGAAGCATTGACTCAATCCAATTTTCGTTGTATTATTAACCTTCCATTGAGCCCTTATCAGCTTTGCAACCAAAGGTAATATAATTTTCTTTTTGCTTTTATTGTCCACAGGAACATTTAGGAAAAGATGATCTTTCATTCGTCTTTGCAGTCAAGGTAATTTTTGTATTGATATCATATATCAACTTTAGTTTGTTATCTTGAATGGTTAATGATTGTTCTATTGAATTCTTATTTTACTTGTACTCTGGCTGACTTGTGCTAGATTAGATTATGCAAGATTCTGTATATGTGTACAGTTTCTGCATATTATTATTTCTAATTTATTTTTGAAAATTGTTGAGTGAGCCACAGGGGGGGAGGGTGTAAAATGTCTTACAGTATATATTTTCCCTTAGATACTCAGTATTTCCTTCTTGAGATAAAACTTCAGATGTGTCTATCAATTAACTCAACTCCGACAGTTCAGAACATTTGTTGTTAAAGTGATTCCTAATGTTATAGCTGAAGCTGCAAGTGAGACAGTAGAACCAAAAATAAATTTTAATTTGTAGCATGGTCCCTTATGAACAAACAAATAGAGCTTGAAGCATGGATTATGCATAAACTTACTGCATACCTTGTGCTACAATATAATTATGAGCATAGGGACATTCAATTTGTGTCTGTGTATGTTTGGATCAATTTATTTAGTTGCTTCTCATTTATTTCTGACTGTAATGATGGCTGAAAATACATTCTCTGTACCTTGATGTCTTGATCAGGCAGCAGACAATACAACACTTTATGGAGTTTGTTTACATGTCCCTGAAATTGTACAAAGGCCCCCTGGTATCATGGGCATATCATCTTCTTTTTCTAATCCCTCCATGGGATGCAGCCGTTTTCTGGTTTCTGCACCTCGCTGCTATTGTCTTCTGACTAGAGTTCCCTTCTTTGAGTTACACTTTGAGATGTTAAACAGGTTAGCATTATTGTGGCTTATTGGTATTTAGTAACTTACTTTTCTGGGCAAATGTCCTTTGATTTTTCCTAGACCCTGTAGAATTTATTATGCCTTACTTGGATGCAGTCTCATTGCACAGGAGCGCCTGAATCGGATAACAGAGTTTATAAATGAGATGAGTCTCAGTGCCAGCGTTCCATCATCTCCCAAACTAGATGATCAAAGGAGGTCAAAGGAGGAAAAATCCCCAGAGAACGAGACATTTAGTGAATGGATGGATTCTGCAATTCCTCTTGATGGTGCAGCAGCTATTGCTGCTGCAGCTGCTGGGATTATATCAGATGATGAAAGCCAACAACATTTATCACCTAAAATACAGGATAATCGCTGTCAATCTCCTGTAAGTGGGAGTGCCAGTGATGATGCTTCAGATTCTTCTCAGGTCAAGGATACAGATAAGGAGGACAAGAAGAATCCCCAAGTTCTAGATAACTGTGAGTTTAAGGCACCAGCAACTCTTTGTTCTATAAAAAGAATGCATGAAAATTGCAAAAATGACCAAGCTTCTCCGAAAGCCGGAACACCTTTGTCTGCTCGAAATCGTGTCTTGGAGCGTCTTGGAAGTTTTGAATCACTTTTCAGGTAATAACTTTATAATTATAATATTTGTTTCAGTTTTACTTTTTGGGTAGACTATCATTTTTCCCTTGTATTTACAGTGCTACATTTCTAGAAATTATGTTGCATAACTTTTCAGATTTGATATAGTTCATCCATCTGTATAATTTGCTTGTGTTTTTTGTGTGTCTATTTTTGACATTTATTGTTTACCTCCAATTCAATTTCAATCCATATTGTTTTCATTGGCAGTCCAGTTAGAAGCAGGCAATCAGAAGATGAGGACGATTTTTTCTCAAACACCGAAAGAGATTATGGGGATGAATTGTTAATTGAATGGGCTACGGTCAGTGTAAAAGGGTTTTCCATTTGTTTTCATCGATTAAACTGAAGTGATGTTTGATTGGCATTTTACATACTTTTTGTGAATGCATTTGACAGGAGAATAAGAATGATTTGCTACAGATAGTGTGTAGATACCATGCTCAACCTATTCCACCTCGAGGAAGTGATTTTGTCTTCCACCCTCTCGAACATCTACAAGCTATTCAGTACATACGACATTCAGTTGCTGCTCTTGGCTTCGGAGATGATTCTTCAAACTGTTCTGAAGCAGCTCTGGTAATTCTTGAATGATTTTTAACACAATACTGATCCAAAACTATGTATTCTCCTTACACATATACTTGGTAAAAGGACAATACGAAGCTGGCAGCGGCTGAGGAAGCCCTATCATTATCAGTATGGACAATGGCGACTACATGTCGAGTTCTGTCCCTTGATAGTGTAAGCACATATTCCACTTGACATACAACAATGTTAATGTCTGTCTAACTCAGAGGTCCTATATAGAAACTATTCTAAGAATCCATTTCTTGTATTGTATGAATAAAGTATTTTTTTACTGATCTGTCTAATTTGTTTCTTTTACTGATTTGTATGCAGACATATATTTTTAGTTTGATTGTTGTCCTTGCTCATGTTTCCTGTTCCAGTTGCTGCATTTTGCAGTTTAATTATTCTAGTTCTTAATCTAGATAACATTATTTATCAAGTTATTACAGTTTAGGGATGTACTTTGGTTCAACCAAATCCAACCCCGAAACTATTTTATATCCTCTAACCAAAATCATTCCAAATATTTCTTGAGAAAAGATTAAAAAAAACAAGGTAAGAAGAATATATCAAATGTAGCTCCCCGAACATCTTCATTTTCCTATGTTTTTATTCACATAAATAAGAAGACTCCTTGTGAGTATATAATGTCACTAGCATAAACAATTTAGCTTCTCAAAGAAGATGATTTACTACGCCTTCTTTGCATCATGTAGACTTTTTCTCATGTCCACTGCCTCTCCACTACCTATTGAAGATTTGACCCATTCCATTTACTAAATTAGATGCTAATATCTGCTAGTTTCTTCAATGACTAAATGAAATTAGTTTTATTCACAATGTTACTGGCAGGTGTTGACATTGATTACAGGAGTGTTGTTGGAAAAACAGGTGGTAATAGTGTGCCCAAATCTGGTAAGTCTATAAAACCAACATGCCAATTGATGGTCTTTGACTTTCTTTAATGTGTTGTATGGTTAGAACCTAGTTGCTGCTGTTGATTCATTTGGACTGATTTAGAGTGGAATTGTAACCTGTCTTTGATTTTGACAACTTTTGACACAATGCAGGGTGTTCTATCTGCCACAGTGCTTTCTCTTATACCCATGATTCGTCCTTTTCAGTGGCAGAGTTTATTGCTCCCAGTAAGTCAAAGGATTCAACAAACCCTGGTTTCAGATTTCCATGTGAGATTGTCACATAGATCTAACAATATACTAGTCTTGCTTTTCAGGTTTTACCTGGGACAATGATGGATTTTCTTGATGCCCCAGTTCCATATATTGTGAGTGTCATTTTCTTTGATGTTTATAAATTATGTTGTTTCGTATTATATATGTTTTGTTGGCTACTAATTTAGCATTCACTGTTACTTAGCATTATAGAAGAAGAAATTAGTTTATGCATAAGTTAAAATTAGATTTTAGGATAAACTAAATGATTTTCATCGATGCTGTCGGAGTTACCTTTCAAATCAGTGACCCACCAATTAGATTGTCTCAGCCAGGCGACCACCATGCCACTGAGATCACCTTAATCAGAGCTCTCACGCACCACTCCAATCTCATGTCTGCAACAACTTTTCAGCTGCGCCTGGTGGCTGTTTGTCAGTACCTCTCCGGCAGCAACCATCTGTGTTGGAATCACAATCTCCTCCTTGTTCGGGATCTGTGCTTGTTGGAGAACTTTGTTTTTTTTTAGGGTTTTTCTCCCCCTCTTCATTTGTGGCCTCTTCTACCTCTGTTGTTAAGAGTCAGAGGTATGTTGATCATTTTACCAAGGTGTAACTACTATATTGATACCAATGAAGCTTCCTGTTGGTTGAAAATTGATGCTCATGTTCTGAAGTCCACTATTAATTCATCTTTAAAACAAAATAATTGTTTTGTACCTACTAAACATGTTCAGAAGCATGGGAACAAGCATTATTATATACCGATGATACTCGACGTCGTTATGATATTTGTCACAATCTTCTTCTTGTTGTTGCTCTCCGACATCAAGGCTCAATGACTGAATATCTGGGTAAAATCCATTCTCGTCTTCATGACTTTAATGAGTTATTACCACGAGCCTCCACTCCTTCTCAAGAATTACAGCAACCACCAAAGTTCTTCATGTTATTAGATTTACATGGACTTTCTTATGACTATTTCCATTTTCATGATCAAATTTTGGGATCCCCTATTCTTCTCAATTTCATTTCTACTTGTTCAACCATTTTGTGTGTGCCAAGTAAACCGATTGATGATATACTTGCTTTCATTGGTATCTCAATGTGGTGAGTGCAATCGTCCTTGCAAGTTGCGCAAAAGGCGTCACAAGTGTGAATATTTCCTTATACATTTTTAACTATATAATTAGGAGATTTAATTACATTTCATAATTAAGAGGATAATTGATTGGCTATAATAGTGTATTTTATAATTATTGTACAAGATCATTGATCATGAATTGTAGGAATAAATTATATCCATCATAAATTAAGATTTTCAGTTATTCTGTATGTGAATTCTATTCTATTTAAGAGCAATTTCTCCTCTGAATAATATCAGAAGCGGTTTTTATGAGAATTTAATTATTTTTATAAGCATTTGAATTTTAAAGAATTGTCTCATCTCAATTGTTCATCAAAGTATCCATTGTTCCTGCAGGTTGGCATACAACATAAACCTGATGACTTGAATGCGAGAACTACTAATCGTGTTCTTGTTGATTTACAGAAGGACAAGGTTTGTAATGACATTTTAAGGATACTCACACGATATTCCACAAGAAATGTTGGAGTCTGTTGGAAACTTGTTACACTTAATTTACGTTGTCTTGTTTCTTGGCTATTTCCAGATTTTGGGCTTGTATATATGTGTGTTAGAGACAGACATTTGGTTATTTATGCTGTTCCATGCAGGATTTTTCTCATGTTTCTCTTCCATTTAATATTTCTTTTGTAGGTGACAATGTGTTCATTACCAAGACTTCCACAGCATAGAGATCTTTACTCTCAGTTGAGTTCAATTCATGCTACACTTTCAAATCAAAGATCAATTGCTAGAAAGCATCCTGTACATAGGTGCAACGAAGTCCAGGTTTTCTTAGTTCCCATACTAAAAGTTCTCTTTCACACACGCTATTTTGGAAAAATAGATATTAGTATTTTTTTTTTATGTATAAATAGTTCATGCTTCACAAACCAGCAACTTTTCAGGTTCTAGCTTCTGACACTCTAACCATTAGTAGCAACTGCTAATCTTGACTTGTTTACAGGCCGAAGCGGCAACTCAGTTTTTGAATATACTGTGGCACTATTTGGAGTCTCTTTGTGCAAATCTGAAATCCCACACGATAACTAATGTACAATCTAATAAAGATAGGGTAAGATAACTAAGTTAATGTGATAAATATTTCTGGAAATTCTTAAAGTACTAAGAATAAGTTATCTGCCCTAGCTCACCCTGGATTAATTTTTCAGGTTTCTTTACTTCTTAAAGATAGCTTCATTGATTCCTTTCCTGCTAGGGATCAACCATTCATTAAGGTAACAGCCTCCTATTCACTTCAAAAAAAGAAACATAGGCATTGAAAATTTGATTGGTGCTGATTCGGTAAAAAATTGAGTGCCTTAAACCGGAGAACAAATATAGAGAGTAAATAATCTGATTCAAAGTCAATAGTACTTCAAGCCAGAAAATCTAAATGCCCCAGCCTTAGGTATGACTTTCTATTTATAAATGAAGTGGTTACAAATCAATTATCTTCCAACTAAGATAATATTTAAGTTACAAAATACAAATATAATAATAAAATATAAACCTTTTTGTCTTTTGCTAATATATCTCCTAGATAAGCTTTGTTAATTAAATCAAAACTTCTTATAAGACTTAGGCCAAATTCCTGGACTTATAGACTTTGGATCGGTCTTTGACGTTTTATCCATATTCGAGTATCGGGTCGGATCCGAACGACCAGGACGATATAGGTGTCATCCTAGTTTAGAACAAAATTTGATCGTTTTATGCATTACATTTGGCTTAAGCTACTGAAAAAGTTGGAATTAACATCATTGAGGGTAGGGTGGAACATTAAATATTAGTTCATGAATAGGCATGCTGGGTTTTGGTTTTATTTATTTTCTGAAGCAGCTGAAGCAACACAGGTCCTAGTGTGACTGTTGTTTGAATAAACTTTCCAGGAGAGAAAAAGTAGGAAGGTAAAATTAATTCAACTTCTCTCATTAGTTGAAATCAACTTGTGTCTTAACTTGTTTTAACTTGTTCAATGACTGAAGGACATGATTTAATTTTAGATAATGAAAGAATCTCAATTCATTTTACCCTCATATGTTCTTCTCTTGATTGATTTTGAATCCTTGGCTATGCAGCTTTTTGTAGATACACAGCTATTCACTGTTTTATCAGACTCTCGTTTGACAAGCTTTGAAAGTGGAGAGTCATAGTCCCGTGCCACATTGGTTTTAGATCAAATTGTGCTATAGATCTGTTATACATGTTTGATGGCACTGTTGAAGATATAACTCTTGATTTCATAGGAGGAACACCTCCGTTTCAAACCAAATGAAACTTTGCTAATCCGAGAATGACAGAAAGTTGATATCTGGGTCAAAAAGTTGTATAATGTTCATAGTAAATGTCATGTACTAAATCATTGTGCTAACCCATATGAAAGAATCACTGTCCCTATTTTTTGTTGAGGGGTGTGTTCTTGGGTTCAGCAGTTCATGTTTTGTAATTCAGTAATTGTGAGTACAGACTATGTCCACTCTCCCTGTAGCATACATGTCATAATCTTTTTACTGAGCAAACCATAGTTTTGGTTCCTAAAAGTGTAATGTATTGTCATATTAAAATCAAGAAAATTCTAAGTTAATGAATTTTTTTATTATTTGGTCCAAACCTTTGAACATAACTAGCTGGTATCATTTTGTTATTTAAACATATGATGATATTATCATTGAAGTTACATTTATTCAAATTTTGAACTGATATAATTGATGAAATACATATTCAAAGACCTATTTAGTAGTTTTTTAGTTTCAAGCACAAGTTTGATAGCATTATACACTTATGGTTGTTGGTTTACTTTTAATTGATTATAATTTTTTTCTATGCTTTCTTGTGCTACCATATGCTTTCTTTGACAAAATTATAATCAATATCATCCTTTCTTATTTATGTAAACAAAGAACTTTCTGCACCCCATATTTACTAAATGCACCTCCATACTACTAAAAAGACTAAAATACCTTCGCTGTTGTAAAAGAAGAGAATTGCAGAAAAAATAAATAAAAAACTATTTTCAAAGTATATTTCATATGCTCTAGGAAGCTTTCTGGAAAGTCCAGTATAGAAATCTCATTCCAAAAGATATTATATACTTTATGAAAAATGTGTTCCAAAAATACTATTCCAAGAGCATTATGTATTCCAAAAATTAAGTTCTAAAAACACTGTTTTGAAGATCTTATTTCAAAAATTTCATTGTGAAAATTCCAGAAATCATATTTCAAAAATTATAGAAAATTTGTTCCAATAGATTTCCAAAACCAATATTGATAAAACGGTGATTTTGAAAACTGGGAGAGCATAAAGAAATTGTGGGCTTCTGGGAGAAAGAAAAGCCTAAACAGAGCTGATCGTGATTATTTAAGTTGTTGGAGGAGAAAAATAGAGAAGAGTTGTCAATTTTAATGTTTGGAAGTTTGGTAAGAGGTGGTTCTTGGTGCTGGGAGGTGAATGGATGTGGGAAATTTGTGGCAGATGTGATGATTGGGTTTCGTTTGTTTCTTTCGATGTGGTCGAATTAAGAAGTAATATCATTAAGAAGATTAAAAAGGTATGGCACATTTTAAACTTAATCTAAGTTTTCTATATAGTCAAAAGATTTATTGGATAATTCTCAGATAAACTTTATTTTATATTAATTTTTTACTGTTTCTTTTTTCATATTATTCCATTACTGACAATCAAC
>Ga0099823_1000625_pt1 | contig 24845 bp, 27 predicted proteins | sample CowpearedBW_FD_76831 | JGI IMG/M metagenome (GOLD analysis project Ga0099823, IMG submission 76831) | Root nodule microbial communities of legume samples collected from California, USA - Cow pea red BW | ecosystem: Host-associated > Plants > Roots > Nodule | place: USA: California | collected...
TCGCTTGTGGGAATCTCTTCGAAATGGACTGCCATGCATAAATCCCGCAGTCAGGGGCGCCGATCACGAACAGCGATCTCAAGCGATGCCGAGATCGCCCTCAGTTCCCCGCCCCGAACAACCGCGAAACACCCGCCACCGCCTTCCCGACCGTCAGGTCATACAGACCGCCTCCCAGGCGCGCGATGGCCATGCGCATCATGGTCTTGCCGTAGACGGCCGAGGCTTCGGTTCTCGCCTCCAGCGCGGCCACGGTCACCGGATGCGTCTCACCGAGTTGGGCCTTGAGCTGATCATGCAAAGTCTCGGTCGCGCCAGCCCACGCGGTGAGCTGATCCTTCACCACCTCCCTGTTCGCCCGAAGCTCGGCGACCGGCATCTGGTTGATGGCCGCCGCAGTCACATGCCCCGCGTCCTTCAGCTGCTTCACATGCGGCGCCAGCATGTCGGCTCGCTGTTGCGGGTTCTGCAGCAAGGCAGCGCTCACCGAATCGAGCTTCGTTGCTTCGACCAGCTGTGACGAAACAACCGCCACGGCTTCGAGGCGCGGAGCGAGCGCCGGAAATGGCATCGCAGGGCCCGTTGGCGCCGGCTCGTTCACCAGACCCACGAGGCGCGCGGTCTGCATGCCCAGGTCGCGATACGCAGGCGGCAGCGCCGCGAACCCGTCATTGACGCCTTGCTGCAAGGTGGCCAGAGCCCCGCTTGAAAGCTGTCCCGAGACCTCGTTCACGAGGCCCCGGATCACCGCCTCGTTCGAGACCGCGGCCGGGGACGACAGAAGCGCGTTTCTCGGCGGTGACGTCGCTGGACTTGCTGAACCGCTGCGAGCACGACCCGCCAGCACGGGATGGGCCGGCGCCGCCTGCTCGGAGATCGGCTGCGAATCGCGGGACGTCTCCCGAGTAGGGGTGGAGGGACGACTATGAGTCGGGCTCGAGACGGGCGTGATCATGGCGACAAACTCCTTGGCTTCGGGACGCGTTTCTGAAGCGGCCCTGTGGCAATCAGCAGCGTAGGAGAGGGACCCGCAACACCCCGTCGGAGTTCCCGAACGCATGCACGAAGAAACGAGGCCGCTCTGCTTGGGACGTTCGGCGCTCCTCGCGCCGTTGCCCGTCGCCCCACCCGGGAGAGAATCGCCCCCTTGACTCCCCCAGCCGGCCCGACAGCGCTCCCGCTGCGCCGCCGGCCGCGCCCGACCCTTCATGACCGACGCTCAATACACGACCCTGCCGCCATGGCCCAACGCCTATCCGGCCAGCGGCGCCAGCGCCACGCTGAAACTCCTCAACGAGGATTTCATCGTGACCGAACTGCCGCTCCAACTGCCCTCCGGTGAAGGCGAGCACCTCTGGCTGGACATCGAAAAGAACGGCGCCAACACCGCCTTCGTCGCCCAGCAACTGGCCGAGGCCGCCGGCGTCGGCGACAGGGACGTGGGTTATGCCGGCCTCAAGGACCGCTACGCCATCACCCGTCAGTGGTTCAGCATCTATCTGCCCAAAGGCGAGACGCCCGACCTGACCCAGCTTCAGCATCCGGAATTCAAGGTGCTCAGCCAGAGCCGCCACGTGAAGAAGCTCCGCCCCGGTGATCTGCAGGGCAACCGGTTCCGCATCGTGCTGCGCGACGTCATCGGCGACCGCGGCGCCATCGAGGCCAATCTCAAGGCCGTCGCCGCGCACGGAGTCCCCAACTATTTCGGCGCGCAACGCTTCGGCCACGACGGCGGCAATGTCGAGCAGGGCCGCGCCATGCTGGCGCGCGAGATTCGCGTGCGCAACCCGAAGAAGAAGGGCATTTATCTCTCGGCGGTGCGCTCCTTCGTCTTCAATGAAGTGCTGGCGCTTCGGATTCAGCAGGGGCTCTGGGGCAAGACCCTGCCCGGCGACGTGATGGACGAGGCCGGCCAGCCCACCGGCCCGCTTTGGGGACGCGGCCGCGTGATCACCACCGATCAAGCGCAGGCTTTGGAAAACGGAGTCGCCGCACGTCATGCCACCCTGTGCGATGGCATGGAGCACGCCGGTCTGGATCAGGAGCGCCGCGCCCTGGTGGCGAGCCCGGCCGGCATGTCGTGGGAATGGCCGCAAGCCGATCGACTGGTGCTCACGTTCTCTCTGCCCGCCGGGAATTACGCGACTTCCGTTCTGAATGAAATCCTCCGCGCCACGGAGCCCGAGCGACTCACCGAGAACGAGGCTGCACCCGTCGAATGACCGCGTCCGCCGGCTGCTTCGCCAAGGGGCGGGTCCCACATTCGGGAAGGCGGCGGCAACTACGGCACGAGCGCCTTCGCGATCTCGCCCAAGGTCTTCAAGGCTTGCTCGACTCGCGGGTGGTCGGGATGGCCGAAGTTGAGTCTCAGATGGTGCGTGAAGCGGCGATCCGCCGAGAACAGGTGCCCCGGCGCGATGCTGATGTCATGAGACAGGGCGACCCGATGCAACTCGAGCGCGTCGATCTGGGCTGGCAGCTCGACCCAGACGAAATAGCCGCCCTCCGGCTGCGTGACGCGCGTGCCTGGCGGAAAGCACTTGGCGATGGTCCTCAGCATGGCCTGACGGTTCGTGACGAGCGCCTGCCGAAGCTGCCGCAGGTGCCGGTCATGGCCGCCTCGCCGCAGGTACTCGCTCAAGCCTTCCTGCATCGGCACCGGCGTGGCCAGCGAGCTCATGAGCTTGCGACGGCTGACGTCCCGCGCGAACCGTCCCGCCGCGGCCCAGCCGACGCGGAACCCAGGCGCCAGCGACTTCGAGAACGAACTGCAATGCAGCACCAGCCCCGTCTTGTCCCAGGCCTTGGCGGGCCGCGGGCGAGCGCCGAAATACAGCTCGCCGTAGACGTCGTCCTCGATGAGCGGGATCCCGCGCTCGGCGAGCAGGGCCACCAGCGCTTCCTTGGCCGCATCGGGCATCAGGCTGCCGAGCGGGTTCTGGAAGTTCGGCATCAGCCAGCACGCCTTCACGGGATGGCGTTCGACGACGGCCGCCAACGCCGCCACATCGACGCCGGTGCGCGCATGGGTGGCGACTTCGACCGCCTTGAGCCCGCGGCGCTCCAGCGCCTGCAAGGCGCCGTAGAAGGTCGGCGACTCGATGGCGACGAGGTCGCCGGGCTTGGTGACTGCTTCCAGGCACAGGTTCAAGGCCTCCATCGCGCCGTTGGTCACGACGATCTCGTCCGCGTCGACCTTGCATCCGGCGCCCAGGTAGCGCAGGCCGATCTGGCGCCGCAGTTCCGCGCTGCCGGGCGACAGGTCCTCGACCGTGCGCCACGGGTCCAGCCCGCGCGCGGCCTTGCCGAGCGCCAGGGCCAGCTTGGCCAGGGGGAAGAGGGTGGGGCTGGGGAACGCCGAGCCCAGCGGCACCACGGCCCGGTTGCGCGCCAGTCCGAGGACCTGGAACACCAGCTCCGAGACCTCGACGCTGCACTCTTCGGCCAGCGGGTCCGAGGCGTGCGGCTCGGGATGCGGGATCGCCGCCTGGCTGACGAAGTAGCCCGAGCGCGGCCGGGCCTCGATCAGGCCGCGGGCCTCGAGCAGGTAGTAGGCCTCGAAGACGGTGGACGGGCTGACGCTGCGGTCCTTGCTCGCTTCGCGGACGGAAGGCAGGCGGTCTCCGGGGCGCAACTGACCCGCGGAGATGGCGGCCGCCAGGTCATCGGCAAGGACTTCGTAGCGCTTCATGAGGAGGGCTGCTGATACGGCCGCAGGTGCGAAAGGATCGCACTGTATTGGGAACAGCCGTCGCGCTGTGAATTCCCTCTCAGATGCCGATCTGATCCGGTGTTTTTGCTGGAATCTGGACCTGTATTTCCCGCGCCGCCCAGGGCACAGTGGGAACCCGAAAAGAGGGCAGTCAGAAATCATGGAATGGGTCCCCACCGTCTTCATCGCGTTCAAGGTCCTGGTGCTGGGCATCGGCATGTTCTTCGCCGTCAAGTGGCACTACGACCAAGGGAAGAAGGAGCAGGGTGCAGAGAAACAGCGCGCGGTGCTCCGCGCGGGGGCGATCACGGTGGTGGTGTTCGTGGTGCTGCTCGCGGGGCTGCTGGTCCTGACCTTCGGGCTTGGCAGGACGCTGGGGTTGGATTTGAGCTTGCCGTGAAGGGAGGGGCTTCTCTTGATGGCCTTCGCCGAGCTAGATTCGCGCAATGCGCCGATCTTCACGTCGAATTCCCTTGGCGTTGCCGCAACAGGACACCGGCTCGTGGCAGTCCGCTGCCGGCTGGATCGCTGCAGTGTTTGTTCTTGCCGAAGCCTGTGTAGTACTCGTCCAGCATCCGGTCGCTGTGGGCGCCGTCGCGCTCGTGCTGGTAGTCATCGGCATGCGCGCCACGAAGCGCGAGAAGGCGCGGCTGAAAGAACTCCTGCGCAACCGGAGCGGTGAATCGATTTGTGAATTCGCGCGCTCCTTCGATGCCCGTGAGATTGACCCATTGGTCATCAGGAGCGTCTATGAACAGCTTCAGGGCGAGTTGAGCGGCTACTGTCCCGCTTTCCCTATCCGAGCCTCAGATCGCTTGACGGAGGATTTGGGCATAGACGTTGACGACCTGGATATGAGCATTGCTCCCGCAGTCGCAAGCCGGTCCGGTCGATCACTGGAAGGGGTGGAAACAAATCCCTACTACGGACGGGTGAAGACGGCGTCCGATCTCGTCTACTTCTTCAATCTCCAGCGCGAGGGCGCGCCGGTCGTGTGAGATTCACGGCCGGCGTGCACGGGCAAGCCGGCCTACTCGCCACCACCCGAGGCCAGGTTGGCATTGATCCACGATGCCACGTCAGTCACCGGAATGGCGCGCTGCTGATTGAATGTCCCGCTCTTGTCCCATGCCACGCCCCGTCCCTGGGCGAACGCCGCGCGGTACTTCCGCATCATGTTGGTCGGGTCGCGCGCCAGCTCATCCAACAATTGCTGCTCCGTCCACTCGTGGCGGCTGAACGGGCGGCCGAGGCCGGTCTGCAGTTTGTCGGCCACCTCGCCATAGGTGACGGTGTCACCGGCGAGGTACACGATCTCGTCGCGGATGCGGGGCACGGCGAACACGACCTCGGCTGTCAGCGCGCCGATGTCATCCGGTGTCGTCAGCGTCACGGCAGTGTCGAGGCTGCCCAGTGCGTGGACGGCATTCGCTTTCAGATCAACCACGCCGAACTCGGGCTCAAACAGATAGCTCATGAACATGCCGGTCGAGATGATGACCCACTCCGTCTCATGCTGACCGCGCAGCAGCTCGCGCACGTCCAACTGAGCGTCGAAGATGTCCTGTGGACTGCCTCGGCCGATCACGTCGAAATCGACTCCGAATTGCCAGGGGAAATACCTTGGGATGCGTGCCTGCAATGCGGCTCGTGCCAGCTTCATCGGCGTGTCGATTCCAGCAGCGTAGCCCGCGCAACCAATGACCGTGTCATAGCGCGCGAAGACCGCGGCGAGCTCATCCACGGAGCTCTTCACCAGATCGCCGACGACGATCTCAATGCCCAGGTCTCGAATCTCCGCGATATCCCGCTGCTTGCTCGGATCGGCGGATTCAACAGCGCTGGCGCGCAACAGCACGCTGATCTTGGCGCCCTTCACGTGCTTCGCTTTGCGAGCGAGATTGCGCAGTACAGGCAGGCCGAGCTCTCCGGCGCCGAGGACGAGGATGTTCTGGGACGTAGCGTTAGGATCGGATCGATTCATCGTGTAGACCACTGCAAGGAAGTGGCGCCAGTCTAGTCACGCAGGTGCGCGAACGTAAGAAGGCACACGCGTGATACCAGGAGCTGAACACTGTGAACAGAGACGAGATTCTTCAGTATTCGCAGACCGTGTGCGATGGTCTGCGAGAGGACGACGACGGGGTGCGGCGAGAGGTGCTCGCGCATGCTGGAAGTCGTTGGTCACTCGGTGTCGTGCACACGCTCGGCGTGTACGGCCGGCTGCGCCATGCGGAGATCGGCAGGCGCATGCATGGCGTGACTCAACGCATGTTGACGCTCACCTTGAGGCAACTCGAACGCGACGGCCTGGTGCTTCGTCATGACTTCGAAGAGGTGCCGCCCCGAGTCGAGTATGAGCTCACCGAGATGGGCATGGAGCTCCTCGTGCGCATGGTCCCGCTGTGGACCTGGATCGTTGGCAATGCGGACCGGTTCCGAGAAGCGAGGCAGGACTTCGACAGCAGACAGCAGGGCGCCCATCTCAGCCGCAGTTGACCATCGGATTCAGTGCGACGGGATCAACCGGTTCGGGAACGTGTGTGACGGGGGAGGGCGGTGGTCAAGATTACTGGCTGCTCAAGGCTGATCAGAGTCATTCGCGGCCGATGGCTTGAGTGACGCGGAGCGGTCACCGGTCAGCTGCAGGTGGCTAGCCGCGCCGTGAACATCTATGGCGTGCCTGCCCTGAAAATAGGCGTCACCACAACCACCGACGACGCCCGTGAACACCACGAAGAAAGGCGATGCGCTCGAATTGGCGATCTTCGATCTGCTCAAGGCGCAGATCGACGCTGATCGCTTCTTCGCTAAGAAGGAGTGTTGCAGCATCTTCCGCCGCAAGGGGTACTACTCAGAGAAACGCAAGGCGAACATCGTCTTCGACATCTCGATCGAGATCCGCTTCCCAGGCGCCGTCGACTACTCGATGCTCATCCTCATCGAGTGCAAGAACTATGCGAAGTCAGTCCCCGTCGATGACGTTGAGGAGTTCTTCGCCAAGGTTGATCAGGTCGGGGAGGCCAATACCAAGGGGATCTTCGTGTCCAACAACGCGCTGCAATCCAGCGCGCTGAGGTACTGCAAGTCACAAGGAATGGGCGTCGCCCGCTATTTTGACGGCCAAGATCTGAAGTGGGAGCTCCGACGGTCTGCATCCGCCAGCTTTGCGAGGCAGTCAGGCGCCGACGACCCAGAGGCTTATGCCGGCCTCACGCTGCCTGACTACAAGAGCTCGGTGTTCGAGCTCTACATGCAGTCCCCGCACGGCGCGACGAACTCGCTGAACACCTTCGTCGAGGACCTGGTGTTTCACGGTCTCGCAAAGAACGATGCGTTGCGCCGGCTGCCTCGCCCGCGAGCCAAGCGCATGGACGCGGTGCCGTTTCTGGAGATCCCCGAGATCGAAGAGATCGCGCACGAGGCGCTGGCAAGCATCGGCGCCGGTACCAAGACTGGCCAGGTCGATCTTGAGCAACTATGCGCAATTCACCCGGCGGCAAAAGGTCTGAAGCTCCTTCGAACGGCAGCAGCCCCCGACGCACCGTCGAACCACCCACTGGCCCGCATCACCTTCGAGCCGCTCGTCATCGAGCTGTTCGAGATGCCCGGCTCGAACGCCGGGCGTGATCGCTTCACCCTGGCGCACGAGATCGCCCACCTGCTGCTTGGCCACGGCAAGCACCTGAAGGCGGAGTGGCGCGACGACGCCGACAACGACAACGACAACATCGAGGGCATCCGGGACGATGGCACTGTGCTCAAACGCATGGAGAGCCAGGCCAACTACCTCGCGTCCTGCCTGCTGATGCCGCGCGAGCGGTTCAAGATGGCGTTCTACGAGCAGCTCCTGCTTCGCGGCGTCCAGAACAAGGGGTTCGGCCCGCTGTTCGTCGACAGGCAGGAGTGCAACCTCAACACCTACTACGGGGTGACGGCCCAACTGATGATGCAGTTCGGTGCGTCAAGAGCCGCCGTCACGATCCGCCTCGCCGGCATGGGTCTCATCAACGATGCCCGAAAAACCCAGACTGCTGAGCCGCGCGTGGTGGTGATAGATCACATTGTCGAGCTCGAAGCTGACGCTGATTGATCACACAGCTCCAAGGCTGCTCTCCAAGAGGACGCACACTACAGATACAGCGCTAGCATCGAGAAAACGGGCTGAAGCCCAAAACAAGATCCAGGGACGGAGATTGAATAAGCGGCAACTTGACCTGCCAGGGCTCTTGGCCGGGGCGGACGACTCCGGCGACGGCGGCGCGTCGGTGCACGTCCATGACCGGGGCGAGCTCCACGTGCACATGAACGGCGCCATCCCGGTGTCGACCATCCAGGACATCATGGTTGACGAGGGAACGCCGTTGCCTGCGGGCTTCGATTTCCAACGCGACATGACCCGACTGGCGCCGTGCAAGTCGCTGGCCGAGTACCTCACGCCATGGCAGGTACTGCGACTATTCCCCAAGAAGCGCGCAAACCTTGACCGCCTCGCCCACGCAATTCTTGCGAGCCTGGCAGAGAACGCCGTGCGGTTCGTCGAGCTCCGCAGCAGCGTCATGTACCTGACCGGACTCCAGAGCTGCACGCCAGCGCAGGCACTAGAGCGACTGATCGAGTCGACCGGTCGCGCGGCCCAGCATCACGGCATCCAGCGGGGACTGATCCTCACCGTGACGCGGGGCGACTACGGCGCCTCGAACCTGTGCACCCTCTTGCAAGCCTACGAGGACCTCGGGCGCCCCAAGGATGTCGTGGGTCTGGATCTCGCCGGCGATGAAGAGATGCCCTACTCCGCCGAACTGCCCGCGATGGTCCGCGATGCGAAGGATCGCTATGGGTTCGGCATCACGATCCACGCCGGAGAGACTGGCCAGGCGGAGAACGTGCGCGTGGCCGTTGAGCTGTTCCACGCCGATCGAATCGGACACGGCACCGCCGCTGGCAGAGACCCGTACTTGCTCGACCTGCTGGCCGACAAGAGGATCTGCATCGAGGTCTGCCCGATCAGCAACCGGCTCACGGGTGCAGTCCCTCGTGATGAGGCGCACCCGCTGCAGGAGTTCCGACGCCACGGAGTGCCGTTCGTGATCTGCTCTGACAACCCGGCGATCCATCAACGTGGCCTGGCCGACGACCAGGCCGCAGCCATGGCCGAGGGCCTGTCCATCTGCGACATGCAGCAGCAGTACGAAGTCGCAAAACGCTTTTCATTCATGGAGGTCTGAATTGAAGATTCGATTCATGTCCGGCAACGAGAACAAGATCAAAGAGGTGCGCCGCATCCTCACTCCGGTCGGAGTGGACATCGTGCCGGTATCCAGAAAGATCGAGGAACTGCAGACGCAGGACGTCGACGCCCTCGTGCGCGACAAGCTGATCAAGGCGTTTCAGGAGATCGGTCGCCCGCTGTTCGTCGAGCACACTGGGCTCTACCTCAGGGGATTGAACGACCTTCCCGCGGGCCTGACCCAGATCTTCTGGGACCGGTTGGAAGCCAAGCGCTTCGCAGACCTCGTGGCCGCGCTGGGCGACGACAAGGTCGTTGCCAAGACGGTGCTGGGCTACTGCGACGGCCGCAAGATGCACCTGTTCGAAGGCGCCATCGAAGGCACCGTTCCGCGCATACCTGCTGGTCCGGATGACTTCCAGTGGGACTGCGTCTTCGTTCCCGACGGTCACACGAAGACGTTTGCCGAAATGGGCACCGGCAAGGACGACATCTCCATGCGCCGCCTGGCGCTGGACAAGTTTGCCGCCCACCTTGAAGCCGCAAAGGCCATGAAATGAAACCAGAACTCATTGAAGCCCACCGCAGCGGCAAGCTGATGCTGTTCGTCGGCGCCGGCGTGTCCGCCAACCTCGGCTTGCCGAGTTGGAGCCAGCTGATCTCTCATGTCGCGGTGGAGCTGGGCTACGACCCCGTGGTGTTCGCCACCTACGGGAACTACCAGACGTTGGCTGAGTTCTACAAGAAGAAGCGAGGAGGCCTCGGCGAGCTGCGCAGTTGGATGGATCGGGAGTGGCACAAGCCGTCCACGGACATCAAGGCCTCTGACATCCACCGGTTCATCACCCAAGGCAACTTCCATCGGATCTACACCACCAACTACGACCGGTGGCTTGAACTCGCCCACGCTGCTTTTGACGTGAAGTACGACAGGATCGCCAGCGTGGCGGACATGGTCGCGGTCAGGGACGGCCACCGCCAGATCATCAAGTTCCACGGCGACTTCGCAGCCGACGAGTCCATCGTCCTCGACGAGACCAGCTACTACCAGCGGCTGAACTTCGACACGCCGCTGGACATCAAGCTGCGCAATGACGTGCTGAGCAACTCCGTCCTTTTCATTGGCTACAGTCTGACGGACTTCAACATCCGGCTACTGTTCTATCGCCTGACCGAGATGTGGGGCAAGTCGCCGCTGGCGTCGGTGCGCCCCAAGTCCTATGTTTTCACGCACCGGCCAAACCCGGCGGCCGAAGAAGTCCTCAGGCATTGGGGCATCGAGATGATCGTGTCCGACGAGGACGATCCGAAGAAGGCGCTCACGGACTTCCTTCAAGAGCTCGTGACCTGACGAGACGGTCATCAGTCAGAGGCCCCACCATGTTGACGCCAATCCAGAAGGGTGAAGGAAGCACGCCCGGCGAGCGTGAACTCACGAAGCTCGCAGATTTGGCGTTCTTCGGGCTGTGGTCCTACCCCTCGGTTCATCGACTGATGGCAAGGGCGGCCGGACGATCAAGCATGAGGTCGTCGACCTCATCGTCGTGTTCGGCGAGGACGTCACCGCCAATGCCGGCAGAGAGGTCAGCACGGAATCTTTGGCAACACACGAACTTGAAGTTCGCGCGATGGCGTCGGAGAACCGAGTCTCTAAAGCGACGCTAGGAAGCGTGCTTCGACGTCGAATCGGTCGTCGGTCGGCTGCTCAATTGGTTGGTCGTTATAGGGCAGGTGTTCAGTCATGACCGTATGCCTTCTCCTGTCCCTGCGAGCGAGTCTAGTGGGTCAGGAAAAGCCAAACGGCCGCTTCCGGGCATCGAGCTCAGCAAGGCAAACGACCGGTTCCGCTGCAAAGCCGTCCGTCTGGCTCCGCTGCGCACCTCGCCCGACTTGGCGCTCAGCGCCACCGAGATGCGCATTTTGGATCGGGACGGTGAGCCATGTGCAGGACGAGCAAGTCCTCAAGATTCAAAGTCGGATGCTTCGCGAGTCTCGAAGCAAAGTCGAACACATCAGAGAGCGGCTCGTCGCGGTGCCAAGTCGTGACGATGAAGTCGTCGCTTGCAACATCGACCGCATATCCGGTGCGCTCCAGGGCGGTCCAGTCCGACGAGCTTGTTCGCGAAATGGCGAAGTCGGGCGATTCTGGCGACGCTCATGAGATTGCCGTGGCGCTGCGAGCAGTGTGACAGCACCTCGACGCCCTACGTGGGACGCCCAAGCGTAACGGCCATCCGGGCACTCCTTTCGCGGAGGACTTCCAGCTCGTTGGGAACTCCGATGAGGACCTCGTGGATCCACCACTCCCGCAAAACTTGCCCGTCGTACGCGACTTCTCGATAGACGCCGCCCTGCCTGTTGTGGACTTCGTATGCGAGGAACGGGGCGCCCTCGTTGACGACGAAGCAATAAGTTATCTCGTCGACGAAGTCGTGCAGTTCTATCGGAACCTCGCTGTAGAAGCTGGCTGGATCGATGCCAATCCGGATTGACCGGTAGTCCCGATCTTCCATCAAGAGACGCAGAGCAGCCGCGAATGTCAGGTCCGACGGAAACGGCGAGTCAGCAGTGATGCCGAGACGAGAGACCTGGATCGGGGGCGGGGTCGGCGATCCATTCGTGCTCATGCTTGCGATGTGCTGTGCAGCAGTACGGTCTGACGTTTCATTCAAAGTTGCCGGGCGCCGAGGCCTGGCTCTTAACCACCGCCGCAAGACCTGTGCTGCTGTGGACGAAAGCCGGCGCAACACGTTCAGACATGTCCCCATCAGTCGCCGAGCCGCCGCGCGCTGGGCTGTATCTCAACCTCGACGCGCTCCCTTCCGCCGCTACAGCCCGCCAAAAGGATCGCCAGAACCGCTGAATGAATGTGCCTGCCGCTCACGCGTTCTCCAAAACTTGCATTGCCCCCTGATGGTATGTCCGTTTCCGCTGCTGAACCGTCTGCCCGGCATCACTCTTAACCTGCACTCTGACTGGCCCGAATCGGATTGGCAGGAGGCGTGCGCCCGTCTACACGACGATGCCCGGTTGGCAACCATGCCAAGCCATCTCCTCTTGGTTTGGCAGTGAGGGCGACGAGCCAAGCGTCGGAGTTGCTCAGTAGCTCAGTTGCGCAACCCGCTGGCGCATTGCCTTGTCCAGCCTCACCATGGCATTGACCATGGCCTCGTGGATTGTCGGCCATCGCTCTGGCGGCGACTTGTATCCGCCGTCGACCACGTACCGGATCCTTGAGCCTTCCCCCTCTGGCAATTGCTGCCACTCCAGGGGGGCGCCGAAGTCGGCCTCGATCGCCGCCTTCTGTGCGGCAAGCGCATTGAACGCCGCTTTGGTCCTGGCGCTCTGGCCGGATCCGTGCGAGATCCACAGCTCCACGTGAGAATCGGTCCGCCGGGTGACGTAAGTGAGATTGAAGCCTGCTCGATTGATGCCACCGCTGAGCCATCCATCCGAGGTCGGCTTTCGGTTCGAGTGCACGTCGCTTTTGCTCTTGGCCACTTCAAGCAAGGCTTCCCAGAACTTCAGGCGGAGGTCATGCCGAACGGTGCGGTTCTGGCGCTCGGCCTGCTTCTTGACACCGATCTGTGTTTGGAACGCCGTCGCTTCCGGCAGCGGGATGATCTGCTGCACATCGAGCAGCACCGTGCCATCCGGCATCCGATACGGCTTCATGCGAACGCACCGGATGTCGATGCCGCGGTTGATCAACCACATGACGGCTGTCGTCAACTCCTTGCTGAAGTCCGCAGCCGCCAAGATGATCCGCGTGTCCTGGGCGAACTGGTCCTCGTACACCTCGTCCCAGCCGAGGAACTCCATGATGGAGGCCTTGGCAGCGTCCGTGTCCGGCGACGCCTTGTTGCGATACCTGGCATGCGTGTCCACCAACTGATCGAACGTCATGGCAGACACCATGGCCGCATATCGCAGGGCCTGCAGCTCCATGTGGCCGCCGTCCTCTGTTCTCTTCAGCTCGACCACCACGAGGTTTGCATCAGCGTCGAGACACAGCAGGTCGATGCGTCTGGCACTGTCGACCCAATCGCCGAACTCTTCCGCGATGACCATCAACCTCTCGTCGAGCACGCTGATCTGCCCCCGCAGCATGCGCTGCAGATCCTTTCGCTCCATGATCCCCTCGGCGCCGAAGGTCGTCTCGGCGATGGCCTTCAGTTCTCTCTGATTGACGTGGTAGATCGACATGACGTTAGGTTTCGTTCGGGCCATGGCCCCGTGTTTGAGTCGCCTGTGACCCAGAAGCCGACCGCCGGCCGAGTCGAGGGAGCAGCAGCCACCCAACGAGCGATGCACAAATGATCGTTGGGAACAGATACCAAGCGACGAACGGCACAAGCCCAATCAACGCCGTCCCGCTCCTCTCGAACTCCCACACCCGTGCAACGCTGGCCAGCAAGTCGGTGCCACCGAGCAGGACTCTCTTGCCACGAAGAATCAGCGACGGGCCTTGCAATAGTAAGACGACTGTGAGGCCGACCAACTGCGCGACCAACATTCGGCGCAGTGGCGAAGCGTTTGCGACTAACGAGGGCCAGAAACGCACGGTGCCGAGCAAGCCAACACACGTCAGCGCGCCATAGAAGACCGCCTGAAGCGCACCGATGAGATAGCCAAGACCAACCACTAGCACCATCGCGCTTGCCCGCAAATAAATCGCTTGGTTGTCGGCGGCGAGCAGGGCGACGTAGGTTAGCACCGCAACGAGGGGACCGAAGGCCGCGAACAACAGGCATGAAGCGAAGGTGAAGCCGAGACGGGTCATGTGGTCAACGTCGGTCGAACACCCACAGGCCGTCCCGTCGCGAAAGTGTCGCGTCCAGCCCATCGAGTGGAATTCTGTATACCTCTTCAGTTGGCACGACAGGCAGCAAGTCCTGCGTCTTTCCTGGTGAGAACCAGAACACCTCTTGGGTGGCCTTCGGCATGCCTGTGAAATCCATCCCGCTGACGGTAATGCGCCCAAGCGCCACGCAATGACTTGGGTCTTGGCAATCGTCCGCGCTTTTCTGTGGCACCCAAAGAACAACGATGGGGTCAACGGAAACCAGAAACAGGCTGCCCGGGAGAATCATGAAGCTAGCCGACTCGCCGAGCCACTTTCTGGACCTGGCTATCGGAACAAGATATTCAGCGACAGACCTGCCTAGGTCAGTGCGCATGAACCGTCTCCCCGAAGGCGCGATGAAGAAGCTCTCGCAATCCTCTTTGCTCGGATTGCTCGCGAAGCTTGACGCCAACGATGAAACAGGGCCCTTCGGCCAGCATCGGTACGCCGATTGACCTCTGACATTGCCTGCTGCCATGACGGGGCCCGGGCGCTGCACGATGGTCGTGGTGGCCGCCAGTTGACAGCCGCTAACGACCCCAGCGAAAAGCATGGCACTGATGGACTTCGGGCCAGCGCTCCTGAATCCATCTCCAATCATCTGGGCTCCCCTCGCTTGCCATATTTCCGAGGGACGAAGCGTATCTCACCATGTCCGACTCCCATGCCGGGTTGCCACGACTATGGCCTTGGAGATCCAACATTGAGAAGCTGGAGGGCTCATCTGGCGTTCCAGGGGATGGTGGTTACGCAGATGTGGACCAGCGGTAGCGGATGAAGATTCCTGGCCCACAAAGGATCAAGTGGAGCGTGTGCCAGTCGGCGGCCTCAACTTGATATGTGGGCCATTCAGCATGCAAAGGAACATCGACGCCCGCAAACCGGTTCAGATATTCGCTCACCGTTTGTCGCCCGGCGACTTTGAAGAACGGCACAGGTTCTGCAATTGACGACCTCTGTGCGGGGTCGAGCACGGATGCGGTGAAGGCACCCAGATCGGGGTGCGGGACCGCAGATTGGCGGGAAACGCAGATTTCCAGCGACTCCTCGCTCGAAGAGGTATCGAACTCGAAGTGGTCGACCAGGATGGTGCGCATTTCAAGGAGTTGTTCAATGCTGAGGCGGTCAAGCGTAGCTCTTTCAGTGAACGCAGTACACGCGATTGCACTTGATGTTGGCGACGTCTGTTTCCGCAGCTGAGCCGTCTGTCCCGCTCTGCCGCACACCTCGTCCAACTCGTCGCTCAGCACCCCCGAAATGCGCGTTTGGGATCGGGACGGTGAGCCAGGTGCAGGACGAGCAAGTCCTCAAGATTCAAAGTCGGATGCTTCGCGAGTCTCGAAGCAAAGTCGAATACGTCAGAGAGCGGCTCGTCGCGGTGCCAAGTCGTGACGATGAAGTCGTCGCTTGCGACATCGACTGCATATCCGGTGCGCTCCAGGGCGACCCAGTCCATGCTGTCGTCCCATGAACTCGCCTCGGTGCCCCACGCCATCATGTATCGGCATCCCGACTCCGCAAGCCATTCACAGATTGATGTCTGTCGCGCGGGGCCCGGATGCAACTCGCTGATCACCATGGCTCGAAACGGTCTTTCAAACGGCAGTTGCGGTAGCGGGATGCCCGGCGACAGCCAGAGGTAAACGACCTTTCCCGGGCCGAAGCGTTCGACATCGGTGGAGAACACATGGGAATCCATGTGGGGCATGGTACCCACCGCGTTAAGCGCCTTCGCTGGCAAGCCCTGTCCCCAAAGCGCACTCCCTAGTCCTTGGGGGACGCTCCCGCCCGGATCGCCCGGACACTTCGCCTTCCGCCTCCCTCCAGGAAGTCCATGCGCTGTCCCGAGCTCGTCCGCCGTTGTTCCTTGCTCCTCTCGCGTGCCGCGATGGCGGCTCTGCTCGCCGCCCCGCTGACCTCGGCCATGGCCTTCACCCCGCCCCCCGGCTGGACCATGCGAGTCCATGAGGACGGCCTGCTGCTGCAGCCCGCCAGCCTCCCGCCTGGGAAGGTGATGCAGTTCTGGGCCGCGCCGCCGATGGCGGTCGGCCGTGACGAAGGCCTGTCCGCCTTCGCGCGCATCAAGGAGCCGCTGCGCGGCCTCGGCGCCGCCGGCCAGGCGGTCTGCAAGCCGCCCGAGACGCTCGCAGCCGGTGTCGTGGTGCAGAGCTGCGTGACCAGCATCAACGGCGCTCCGGTCGAGACACAGGTCTACATGCGCCCGCCGCGCGACGGCCAGGTCGAATGGATGCGGATCGCGTTCTCCCAGGAAGAGGCGCTGCTGCACCAGTACGGTGGCGGGTTGAAGGCGATCTCGACCAATGCCAATGAGCTGTGGCCGACGCTGAAGTCCCTGGCCGGCGATCAACGTCAGCAACGCGAGCAGGCCGAGCGGGCCGCGACCCAGGAGCGGCGAGCGGCCGCGGAGCGCGCGATCCACACCGCGCCAGGCAAGGGCGTGCCGGAGCGCGACATCGCCTTCATGCTGTGGACTCGATATCAGCCCAGCGGCGAGAGCATGGTCGAGCAACTGCACCTGCTGCTGAAGGACGGCACCGGCTACCGCGACCTCGACCTGCCGCCCGATGAGCTCGACATCGCGGCAGCGCGCCGCATGCAGCCCGAGCGCATCATCCAGTGGCGCCGCAATGGCAAGGACTGGCAGATCAAGGACCACGACGACAAGGACTGGCGAACGGTGATCGGATCGCCAGCGGCGCCGGCGTCGGCGGGGCAGCGGATCACCGGCGTCTACACGCATTCGTGGTACTCGATCCTGAGCGGCGCCAGCTCGCAGAACCGCTTCCACTTCCAGCCCGATGGCAGCTTCGAGCAGACCGGCAGGTCGGTGTTCGGCACCGGCGCGATGGCGGCCGCGAACGGCGTGGCCGGGATGGCGACCAACTCGTACTCGCGCGGCGGCAGCACCTCGACCTCGTCGGTGAGCGCGGTCGGCGCAGGGGCGGGCGGCGCGACGCAGCAGCGGCGCAATGGCGCGGACTTCGTCGGCCGCTACCGGCTCGAGGGCTGGGCCATGCAGGTCGAACGCGAAAACGGCTCGACCGAGCGCGTGCTCTTCGCCTTCAGCAGCGACCAGCAACGGGCCGTGTTCATCAAGGACCAGGGCTACTCGAAGTAGGCCGCGGTGAACGACGACGTCTTCGCGGGACTGTCGCCGACTGGATCGGATCGATGGCTGATGTCGCTGGCGCCGTTCGAGGACGCGACCGGCCGGCATCTGCGGCTGGCGATCGAGTGCCGTCTGGCCGAAACGAGCTGGCGCGCGCGGGCCAGACGGGCGTTGACGGCGATCGGGATGGGCAGGGCAGCGCAGCGGGTGCCGATGCGCGTTCGGATCGACATCGAGCTCTTCGCGGTGCAGTCCATCTCGGGCGACCTGGTCAATCACGCGGGGGAGCCTGCGGACGGGCTCTTCGCGCCGCGGCCGCCGCGAGTGCTGCTGCTGGAGCTGGAGTCCACGCCAGCACAGGGCGCCGTGTATTACCTGCTGCGTTTGCGAACGGACAAGGGAGCGGCGGAGTTTCCGTCGTTGGAGGCCATCGTGCGGTGGCAGCTCCTGCCGGCGTGAGGGCTCCGCGCATCGGGTGACCCTGCGCCGGATGTCGGTCGCCGTTGCCGGAGCGTCTTCGCCATGGCATGCAGGGGTTCGCTTCTCGCGGGAGGCTTTCATGCGTCGGCCACACACTGGCCGACCATTCACATCGACGGAGCCCGCCGTGAAGCTTACTGGTCTGTCATGTTGGGGGCGCCCATCGACTCAATGCATCGATGACGCCCAAACCTCGACGGGACCCAAGAGACAAGCGCAGCCGCAGAGCAACGCAAGCCTGCAGTCGCGCTCATCCAAGGCGCCGGACGCCACGTCACCCGACATGGACGAGGCTGCGGCCGGATTGGCCCTCAGAAGAGGAACAACCATCAAAGGGCTCGCGCGCTTCCTGGATGGCGGCGGTGTCATCGGCAACGACGACGGGCAGGTCAGGAAGGGCATGGAAGGCAGCTACACGGCGCATGGCAGCACAGTCACGTTCTTCGCCGACGATCGCGGCAATCAACCGGTGAATGTGCTGCCGTACGTTGCGGGCGCGATCAGCTACACGCCGATGAATGGTCTCCAAACCATCAGTGGCCCATTCACGGGATGCACCATGGCGGTCTACAACCATTCAGGAGAGACGCGCGTCGGCCATGTCGATACCGCCGAGCCCAGTACCGGAGAAGCCCCGAGCAAGCAGCGCTGGGCCAGCATGAAACGCTCGGGAAACCTGGAGCTTGCAGACGAATTGGCGACCAAGGGGATGATCGGAGAGTTCCTGGACAGGAACGAGCCTGATCCCAGCTTGGCGAGCCTCAGCGTCCTTTGTGTCGCGACGCCCGTCGTTGGCATATCCAGCCACTACGTGGTGAAGAAGGATGGCGACTATCTCGTCGTCGGCTAGCGATTGCCGCACGACGCCGCCGCGGTGATCGACGTGTGATGAAGGCCTTTATCGTTTCCCAGGACGGGCCTTCGCGCGTGCCGCGGCGATCCCGTTCCTCGGATCGAAGATCCGGCTTTTGCTTCAGGCACCGGACACATGGGCTGCATCATCTCGAAATCAGGAAATGCGGCCTACACGCCTTCGCCGATCCCCGATCCGGAGTTGCTGCGGAATCGGCATCGTGGTGCCGCGGACCACGGTCCGCAGGGTGCGTTGAATGACTTGCCCCGCCGGATCGCCATGCCCCCCGCGCGTGCGGACGTTTCGGCGGCGTCGTCCAGGCACCGGCCTCGGACCACGCTGCCTCCCCACGAGATTCCGCTGGCGGGCTATCTGGTCTGCAAGACGGCCAGTGGAGCACCGGTCGAAGGGCAGGCCATCTCGTGGCTGCAAAGGTCGAACGACACGGTGCACGAGACCCGTGCCCGCTTCCCTCACGGGCGTGGCAACGACGCCGCCGACATCGCAGCGACCGGTCATGCGTCGAGTCGACATGCCCAGGCTGCTCATGACTTGTTCGTCGACGTGGTCCGCGATGGCGCACCGCGTTCGATGCTCATGAATCCGACGCTGATGCACGGCGCCATCGCGGAATTCGTGCAGGGCAGCCATTGCGCGGGATATTCCGCCGTGGCGACCATGCTGCATGCGCCCAAGCTGCAGACCGGAGAGACGCTCCACTACGTCCAACACAATCTCCAGGAGCACGATTGGGTCGAGTCGCGCCAGCTTGGCGCGCATCACGACGCCGTCGTCGTGGACGCCTGGGCGCGGGGACCCGCGGTGTTCGCATCGGACAGCCGCTTCGCTGGCGATGTCCGGCAGACGCAGCAGCGCCTGGTCTTGACCGCTGAAGACGGGAAGGACATGCCGGCTCAAGCGGAAGCGAACGCCCAATATCTGCGTGAGAACTACTCGGCCCAGGCAGAAGCTCACCTGGAGCGCTTGGAGGCAGAGGACTTCCGTTGCGCCGCCGCCGAGGTGTGGCGGCCGCAACCCGTCGTGAGCGACGCGTTCCTGGTCAAGGCCAGGCAAGGCCTCGCGGCCCTGGACCAGGCGTCCCGCCTGCGCGAAGTCGCCACCGAAGCGGCGCGGGCACTGGGCGCCAGCACCAAGGCCGCGAAGGCTTCGGCCGACGCGATCATCACGGCGGCGTATCAGTTGGGCGGAGGTCCCACGGCCGAAGGGTGAGTACGCGAGCGCCAAGAGGGAGATCAGCTCAGTAATTGCTACGAGTCTCCCGAACCTCGCGCGGTTGGCAGACGCTCAACACGGGTCGCTTCAGCCGCGAGTCCGTGCTCCCTCAGAACGGATGAGAGTACGTGCAGGTAGAAGCGCTCGTCCACGAGGATCTCCCAGCCAGGTGGAACCGCGTGTGCAAGACCGTAGACCAGCAGGCTTCCCGGAGGGATGTGAACGCCTTCCACCTCTACGCTGTACTCGTCCAGGTCTTCTGGATAGATGATGCCGAATCCGCCGTTGCTGTTCGCGTAGCCATGCCGCAGTTCAGCGAAGTCAGCCAGCTGTGACAAATGGCCCCAGTCCAGGATCACTTCTGTACATGCAACTCGCGGCTCTGGCGCATTCAACATCCGGCTCCCCTCATTGCGTTCGCCGATTCCAGCAACCCGGCATACGCGATTGCCCATGGCGCGCCTGCGGGCCGATCGATTGCCTCATCCTTCAGTTGCCCACTTCTCGAGCGCACGCCGTGCATGAATCCGCGGCATTTCGTCAGTGTCTGCCGCAGCTCGCTGAAGCTGCGCGACGGCCCACGTCTTGTGCCAGTCCCTCTGGATGGCAATGCCAGAACATCGCGTAGATGCCCATGGGAGGACTACCGTTGACTCGGCGACGTGCGTTGCCGCGGTCCAGGACGAAAAGCCAGCAGCGCTGACAGGATCGCAATCGGAACTGCGGCGATGGACAGCCCCAGTGCGTACGGCGCCAAGTCGAAGACCGACGGCCGATGAAGCTGCGAGCCGTCCGCAGACACCCAGAGCGGCACCTCATTGCCCGGCCGTTGGGTATCCAGAAATGCGCGGGCCCGCTCCATGTCGCCGATTTCCACGCTCAGCGGTTGTCCACGGTCAAGCAGCCCAACGGAGAGAACCGTGAAACGCCTGGGCGTGTTCCGGTGCGTGATCGTCTTCTCTGCCCAGTGGCTCTCTACGAGTTGAACCTGGCGCAGCTCAAACGAGCCGGAGCGAGCCAGATGCAGATAGAAGACCAAAGCCGCCATGCCGCCCGCGAGACAAGTCAAGAAGCAGAGCAGTCGGCGAGGAGACAAGTGGGTGTATTCGGCCGTGGCGACCATAGGGAAGGAATGGGCGTGGCCCTTTGAGACCTGTTCTGCGCCGCCTGCCCGTGTGGCACGTCAGTTGACGCTCGGCCATGCGCGATGGCGATCCGCCGGGTGATTGACGCCGTCTTCCACCGGGACATCCGGGATGGCAAACGGGTTCACACCTTCCAGGCAGCCGACGTTGAAGGTGTATTGCTCCGGGTTTGATCGGCGCTGGTGATGCGTGTAGATGCCGCAGATGCCGCAGAAGTAGTGCCGCGCCGTGTGCGTGTTGAACTGGTAGAGCTTCAGATGCTCTTCGCCCTTGACAATGCGCAGCCCTGCCAGCGGCACGGAGGCCACCACGGCGCCCTTGCGCCGGCAGATGGAGCAGTCGCAGCGACGCGGTTTCTCGATGCCGTTGGGAAGGGATAGCTCTAACTCGACAGCGCCACAATGACAGGTCGCCCGATGCTTCGGGAGTATGGCAACTCCCCCAACTTCCTTGAGCATGTGCAATCCTTTATGACAATGCTTGGCAAACCGAGCGGCGGGTGCGAGTTGATCGCAGCCCCGAGAAGGAAAACTGACTATAGCGCTGGCGGCGGTGGCGCAACGCCGCATCCCGTCGCGCGGTGTGCTGTGGATGCTTAAATCAGACCATCATTCAAACACTCGCCATCAGGGAAGGATACGCGCATGAAGCCGGTCAAGTTCATGATCTCCGGGGTACTGTTTTTCGTGCTGGTCGGACCACCGGTGGGTGGCGTGGTCTTCCTTCTCGGCATCGCGAGCATTGGGCCCGCGGAGGGCTTCGCCAGGTTCCTGCCCCTCGCTCTGCTCTACGGTTACGTGGGCGGCCTCCTCCCTGCATTGATGGCGGGGGGCTTCTGCTGCGCGACGATGTTGGCCGCATCGCGCTACTTGCCGAAGTGGGCCAATGCGTCTCAGCCGATCGTGAGATTCGCTCTTGTCGCCGCAGTCGCGGCGGCCTTCATCCTGTTGTATCTGCTTGCGCCTGCGGTACGCCAAGCTCGATGGGCCGTTCCTTGTATATCTCCTGGTGCTCCTGATTCCATTCCTGGTCTGCGCTTCATTCGTCGGCTGGCGGCTGGTGCCAAAGCTTGAATGGGCCAATGCCGCGGGAGGTGCCCAATGAGCAAGATCACTCTCCGTCTGCTCGTCCTCTCAATCGCCTTTGCAACGACCATGGCCATGGGGCAGACGAGCAAGTCCGCCAAGGCCGAAGCTCAGGACCTCATGAATTCAGCCTTGCCATTCGCCGAGAACATGCTGACCGAGCGCGGCACCTTCTTCCCTTATGCGCAGGCGCTCGGACAGGACGGCAAGGTCGTTGCCATCGGCGCGAACGATGGCCGAGATCGCCCCCCGGCTCGGGAGGTCATCGAGCTGCTCAAGCAAGGTCTCAGGGCTGGCGCGAAGACCGGTCAGTACAAGGCCACGGCCTTGATCTATGACGTGCGAATCGCGCTGCCGTCAACAGGCGCCAAGTCCGATGCGATTGCTGTGTCGCTCAATCACCGGGACAAGTACGCGGTGGTGGTGTTCTTTCCCTACAAGTTGGAGGGGAAGCAGGTCGTGATCGGCGATGCGATCGCGCAGGAGGAAGAGAACTACGTCTTCGCCCAATGAGCCCGTCGTCCGCTCAAGGATACGTCCAGGAGAGGCGCATTCCGTGCACTCCGCTTCTCCGAAATTCCCACTCTCGTCATGGATAAATTCCTGCTGCAGCAGCAAGTGCTGGAACGGCTCGCTGAAGACCTGCTGCATGTCGAACAGGCGGCGCGCGCGGCGCATGAAACGGCGACTCACGAAGAGAACATCGCCGAAAACAAGTACGACACCTTGGGCCTGGAGGCCGCCTATCTGGCCACCGGCCAAGCCCGCCGCGCCGAAGCCATCCGCCAGGCGATGGCTGCTTGGCGTCAGTTCCGCCCAGGCGTCTACGACGCCACGAAAGGCATTCAGCTCGGCGCGCTGGTCTGCCTGGTCGATGCCGACAACCGGCAGCAGCATCTCTTTCTCGGCCCCGATGGAGGCAGCATGACGTTGATGAGCGACGCTCAAACCGTTCAGGTCCTCAGCACCGATGCCCCATTGGCCCAGGCCATGCTGGGCAAATGCGAAGGCGACGAGGTTTTGATCCAGGTCGCTGGCATCCGGCGGCAGTTCGAGGTCCTGTGGGTTCAATGAGCCGCTCAACGGGCCTCAGCTGCGATGTCCGCCGCGCTCAACGCACCTGCGTGAACACGGAAGTCCTGGACGCGGCCATTGAAGGACGGGTGCGCCGTTCCGGCCCCGGTGCAGTCGCGCCCGAGGAAGATCACCTGATCGCCCACTTGGTGGGGTGAAAGCAGCATGTCGTCCGATCTCGCCACCTCCTTGCCATCCAGGTACAGCCGCCCGGTGCCCGCCTGAAGCGTGACCGCCACGTGGACCCAGCGCCGGATGGGCATGGCACTCCCGGCCTCCACAACCTGCGCGTCGTTGTGACCGGCGCCGGCGATCGAGAAACGCATTCCGCCCGCGCCCCCCTGGGGCACGATGCTCATGAAAGAGAAGCCATCGCGTCCGGCGAAGAACAGGCCGGTGTCCCAGTGCAGCGAATTTGCATAGGCCCACAGGGACACGGTGAAATCTTCCAGGCCGCTGAACACCCCAGGGGGCAGCTGCAACGCCGCCGCTTTGCCGTCGAACACGATGGCCTTGTCGTTGCGGCGCCCAGGGCCCCACGCAGCGCCGTCCAGCAACACGCCGTTCACCGTGGCCGAACTTCCGTCTGGCCGCATCAGCGTGCCGATGGTGCCCGTGCGACTGGCATCGTTCAGCGGCATCGCCAGGCGCACCTCGCCAGGCATGGCGGCCCGCACCACGTTCGAGCCGCCGCCCGCGCTACCCGCACCCTGGGCGGTGACCTGGTAGAACCAGATGCCACCGGGCGGCGTATCGGTGTAGGTCAGCACCTCGTCGGCCGATACCGTGCCCAGGAGCGTGAACGGCCCCGCAGCCCGGGTGCCACGCTTGACGGCATAAGCGGTGGCGCCGACGCTGCCCCACCAGGACAGCACGACCTGGTCGCCGCGCACATGGGCCGTGAGGCCCGACGCCGGCTTGATCGGCCCGGCATAGCCCGGGCGGCGATGGATCAGCGTCGGCCACCAGACGTCGTCGCTGCTGCCGCCGTACTTCGGCTCGCACAACTTCACCATGCGCGCGACATTGGGTGCAGCCAGTCCCATGCGGTTCACATAGTGGTTGTAGATCGGCTCCCACGCATTGCGGCCGTGCTGGCCATAGTTGACGCTGGTCCACAGCCGCGTGTGGGGTTGCGATGGGTCCTGTTCGCGCGCATAGGGCATCGGATAGTTCTTGCCGTTCTCGTCCAGCAGATTGGAGCGCGCCACGTACTCGGCCGCCGCGAGGAAACGGTTGTTATGCAGACCGTAGAGATCGTCGCCCTGATTCCAGGCCATCTCCAGCAAGTCACCGCCCAGCGACATGCCCAGTGTCGCGTGGCCCTGGTCGCGGCCGCTCTCTTCCCACTGCCCGAAGTGGCCCGGGTGCATGAAATACACGCCATGCACGATGGAGCCATTGCCGAACATCGCCAGCTTGCCGCGGCCGTCGCCCGCGAAGTAGTCGCAAGCCTGCCGGTACAGGTCAGGCCGGTCGCAGAAGACGCCGATGGCCAGGGCACCGCACAGGGAGGCCATGTCCCAATTCGCGTGAGACCCCAGGTGAACGTCCTTCAGGAACCTCGACGAGATGGATGCGAACACATTGAGCAGCATCTCTTGGAAGCGCTTGAAGTTCTCCGGCGCCCAGCCGGGGTAGGTGCGCAGGATCTCGCCGATCTGCGCCAACTGGTGACCTTGAATGCCAGCCAGGATGATGAAGGTGTGGTCATCGTGGGCAGTGGATCCCGGCGGCACGGTACCGATTTCCTTCAGCGTGTTTGCCCAGGCGTCCAGGAACTCCACTGCCTTGTCGGCATAGCGATTGTCCTGAGGGTCGGACAGCTTCCAACGCAAGGCCAGGGTCCAGGCGCGCCAGATGTCGTTGTACAGGTTGTTCTTGCTGCCGTCGGCCCGGTAGACAGCCGGCAAAGGGGAGGGCCGGGTGTTCAGGGTGGCGAAGCGATCGGCGCAAAGCTTGTTCCACCAGCCGGCCCAAGGCTCTTGGCCGGCCTTGATGAGCGCTCGGATGCGGACGGCGTCGCCTTCGGTGACAAGCAACCCCGGGTGGCGGAA
>Ga0099823_1000626_pt1 | contig 24823 bp, 12 predicted proteins | sample CowpearedBW_FD_76831 | JGI IMG/M metagenome (GOLD analysis project Ga0099823, IMG submission 76831) | Root nodule microbial communities of legume samples collected from California, USA - Cow pea red BW | ecosystem: Host-associated > Plants > Roots > Nodule | place: USA: California | collected...
CTTTTTTTTTTCCTAACTGAAACTCACACCACCAAACATTAAACAATAATGACTTTAATTACATTTTTTTATTTCTCATTATAATTTTAACTTTACAACTTCAACGGCATTGACTACTAAAAAAAAAAAAATCCTATAATGAAGAGAGATGCATTTAAAAATTTCTATCTGCTTAATGATCTTGAATGAAACTCATTTCATGCCAACTGTTAGAGATATAGGTACTACTTCATTCAATCTTATCTTAATGTAATACATTTCTAACATAATAATATAAAACAACAAAAATAATTAATTACATTAACTTTAAAAAAGAAAAACTGTAACAAGTATATCAAATTCATTTATATTATTTTCGTCTACTATTCATTAATGTCAAATATAAATAGTTATAATATTAATAAAGATAAGTGCAAAAGAAAAACCTTTTTTTTTCTGAAATGAACTACAGCAGACAATAATGTATTTAAAAGCCGTGTCAACAAAGTAAACCTAGCAAAATTTTAGAAGTCAATTTCAGACAACCTTTACTTAATAAATAATAACTATTTTTATTTTGATCCTTTTAAAAAGTATCCTTTAATATATCTTGGGAAAAAAAAAATCACGTATTATAACGTTAAAAGTATTTCAGCTTAAAATTTAGTAAGGAAAGAACTACAAAACTTAAACAGTGGGACATAAAATGCATAGATTTGAAACAAATCCCAGGAATCCTGGGACACTGTATTTCACTCATGGTCTCTTAGATACAGAACCACAACTGCACAATTGAGACCAGCAACTACACTAGTTGCACTCCACAGTTCACCTTCAAGAAGTGGTAATTTGAATCCCCAAATACATGGAATTAAAGCATATAAATTTAACATATTCACAAAGCCCCCATGCTGGACTTGGACTCTTCTAGTATAGACATTTTTTCTGTTTCTTATTTCTATCAGAAAATTTTATCTTTTAAACAAATATGTAGACAACATGCACAAACATGGCTAACTTCTCCACACCGTTTCCAATCTCAAACATGATATAGCTTTATGATCTGGTCTATCTTAGATCGACATACAGGGCAACCCCATTTCTTTGATTTCACCTCGTTCAAGCAAGACATACATCCAGCAACATGACCACAGGGAATGCATGCTCCTTCTGCTGGAGCATCTAAACATATCACACATGATGAGCCACTTCCACTTACACTTGTTCCTTCTCCATTAGAAAGCTTCTCGACATCTGAAGATGCCATATCAACAGGGCTTAAATCGATTGATGGATACTGAATGGGGCCATCTGTTGGAATATCACCGGCGAATGGTGGAGCCGATGGATTGAAATCCAAACCACTAGCCTTCACATGGCTTTGGTGGTGCTGACTATTGCCACCAGTTTTAGCTTGTTGCACCAACTCACTTTCACTTGTATTTGAATTTGGTGTGCCAAGAAAACTATGATTTCCTGTATTCACTGCACTGTTTGAAGAGCTTGCATCAGAGTTTGGTTGTGTATCAGGAAAGGATGGCCTCTCCTGCATGGCAGACTGAAGGGATGCATTGATGGCCATAGCTAACCCTGTGTCTTCTGCAGCTGGTGGCGCTGTGGGTGGACCTGTAGGCACATTGTTTTGCAAGAATCCTGGATTTGCCTGGAAGATCAGAAGAATAATGCATCACGCAATGAGCAAGGAAGATATGTATCAAAATTCAAAACTTATCTGCAAACTTTCGTGAACCTTTTTGGAGTTACAAATGAACTAAGGTGAGAGAAAAATTATAATTTCTTGTAAGGATAAAAAAGAACAAATAGAAATTGGTCCAAAAGAAAAATGTCCGTCAATAGATAAAAGAAAATGAAAAATGAAAATTGCCATAATAATATATGCTATGAAGATTCGAATTTATATGATAAGGGAATGTTTACAGGGAATCGGAATATTTTAACCATTCTGAATAAACGAAAGCAACGAATTTTTGCACTATGCAGTGTTTTGGTTCTCTGGAAATAACGAAATAGATCAATCTTCCACAGTTATTTTACATTATAGTATTAATATTTGGTAGAAACAAAATAACGTTGTGGATTTCAATGAGAAAAGTATCCATCTTTTAGTACCACATTTATAGAGCATCAAATGCTGGGTGTGAATTCTTTTAGTATATCCATGGTTGTTAGTCATATTAAAAAGGAGAGGAGCACAAGAAAAACACTATTAAAGTTGTTAAAAGGGATCTCATGTTGACTATATAGAAGATTTAATCATTTAACCCAGTCTAATGACCTTGTGTGATTTATGCAGTCAACGTCACCTAGTATGATAAAACTTTACCGTGGTTGTCGTCAAAAAAAAAAATAATCCAATTACCCTCTAATTTAAATAATTATTAGCAATGAGAAAACAAACTATTTTGAGAGAAAATGCAATTTACATTGTCTCTTTAACAATCATAGGGAACAATCAAGCTATTTGACAGATTAAAAGTTATCCTTAAACCAGAAATTTCAGAAACACGTAATTGACATTTAAGATATCTCAATGACTTTCTTCTTCAGGGAAAAAGAATCAAGACTTTTCCTTAGGGATTAACATTTGAGTAATAGACAATCATCACGAACTACATTCCAAAGAAAAACTCAGAATTCAGAGAATAGTGTTTTAAAGTTACTACCAAAGCACCGCAAAGATAACAATTATAATAGAATCAGTGAACATAACATGTGGTATACCTGAGGAATTCCTTTGCAAGCATTACACAAAAATGCAAGTTGCTGCTTGTCATTCTCATTAGCAGGCCCAAGTTTAAGACGTGTTTCTGGACAGAAGTAGACAAAATAGACAATGTCAAAGCCAGTCGAGAAGAAACCATTTCTTGTATTAAAAACCATGGCTGTCACACTCTAGTTAAGTCTCAGTCTTTATTCTTAAAGGAGTTCAAGATCTTTGAACAAAAACAAAATCAAAATCTTTTGCACACTCAGTTTTTTTTTTCTCAAACTCATTCACTTCAAGGAAACTTTGTCAAAAATCAGTTAACTCCAGAATAAACCAGCTTTTTCTCAGAAACTCATTCAATTCAAGTAAACTTGCGAGTTATAGGATTTACAGAGTCAAAACACACAGCTTGTGCACTTCAGTTGAGCTGCCTCCATTCTCTGGATGCATTGACTTTATGAAGTTAATTTTATATTATTTTATCTCCATTATTTTCCTTTTGCTCTATTTTTAGTTTATGAGGATAACTTTATATTTTCTGTTTTATTGAAAAAGTAATGGGCCAACAACATAATATGATAGTTGGTTCCAGAATTGAGATATGTTCTTCATTTCATTACTTTTGTTTTCTCCATTATGTAGAATATTCAATTTGAGTAGTGTACTACTATATATTTTCTAGATAATTTTTAAAGCATGTAAACTTCTACAAGTTTAGATTCAAGTTTACTATTCTCCATGAGTTAACCCAAATCTTGAGTTTGACAACCTTACAGGAAAGGAAATAGAGCATAGTATGAGAGAATACTAGTAGCTAGGGAAACGATTGCCACTGACGGATCAGACTGGTGTAGCTTTGTGTCTTCTAAATGGGCCTTCCACAGTGCAATAACTGTACGTGGTTGTGCGTCCTGATTATTTAGGTTCATGTATCAGTGATGAAATGAAAATTCATATAATGATATGGAAAGAATAAAAGCACTAAAGAATTTTCAAAATAATAAAAGCTGTAAGGCATAAACTCTAAGTCTTATGTAAAGGGCAAACATATATTGTTAGTAGATGCATTTGAATGTAAAATGATTCGGTGTCTCAAATATCTTCTTTTTATCCAAACAAACATGTTATCTTCTGTGTGCTGCAAATGTTAGGGGAAAATAGTTAACTATGAAATACCTGCAAACTAGAATATACGGCAAGCTCCAACTTGTAGGGTTGGGTAAGAGTTCGGGAGCCCACCGGTAAAATAACCACCCAACTAAAATAAAATTAATCAATAGTGAGCATAATCACCAAATTTATCAAAGTTCATATTTTAAACAACTGAAAAAAACTAATTTGCAGGTTGCTTGAATGAAAGTCCATCCATTGAGAAATAAAGGTAGAACAACTAGCCATAAAATAGCAAATTGAATCCTTCAACATGTTACATGAAACTACCCACACTTTTCTCGATAACAACTGAGGAACTACTACTTCTAGAAACCCAGGTCCATGAAGCTCGCGTAACCAACCGGAGAACAAGCACAGATGACTCTGCAAGCCAACAATCATCATTTAAAGAACTCAGGTGCCTTGGGTGTCATGATAAAGAAAAGGAAATTGATGTTACATTACAAAGGTTTTGTACCTCAATTGTACGAACAGCACCACCATGTCCTTTGGCCCTGGCAACTTCCAGAGGAGTTAGACAATCATCATTCAGTATTAAAGGATTAGCTGCAAAGTTGATTGGTAAAGCCCATATAGATGAGTTTCTAGAATTCAAATGAACAAAACTAATCAAGCATTGCTGATTATTGACCATACCGCCATGCACAAGAAGTAGCTTAATAATACTTTCAAAGCCCCTTTTAGCTGCATGATGCAACGGAGTCCCACCATGACGACCTAAACAACAGTTGAAAGTTAAATCCATCAGATGAGACCGAACATAAATCAATTCAATGTTCAATTTCCATTACATCTTGTTCTGAAAAATTAAGGACGACGGTGCAGCAGACACAAGCAAGACAACCATCTCAACTAAGGAATCTACAGGCCATGTAAACATCTAAACTATTCCTCATACCAGAAAACTGAGGATTATATTACTTTTACTACCAAGTATCAGTTTTATCATATGACAATTAACCACAACATCCCTGTTTCTCGGAAATTGTAATTATTTAATTCACCATCAAAAGCAGTAAGCACCATTTCCCATCAAGACAATTAATGAAGCCAGAAAAAATAACAAACCGGAAAGAGATCAATACCAGGACGATATGCATTGACATTGGCTCCAAGTTCTATCAAAGTTTTCGCAACATTATAAAGATGAGGATTCATACAAGCAACAATTAAGGGGGTCTTCGCATCTTTGTCCCTCCACTGCATCAAAGATCAACACACCAATCTCAATAAAGAAAAGAAAAAATGTAACCGATCCAAACCTAGAACGATCAATAATAATAACAAAATTCACATTTCCCCCTGAAATTTTGCCACGATTCCAATACCTCAAGGCCTGCACCTTCTCTATGAAGGCTTTTGATTCCTTCGGTGTTCCCATAACTGACTTGCTGGTAGAGCAACTCGTCTTTAGATTGCCCTTGCCCCATTGGAATTCAGAAGCAAATTAGGATTTTTTTTTTAATTTTTTTTATTTGTATATGTAGATTTTGCAGAAGATGTGAAATGGGTATTCTGGTATGAGGAAAAGAAAATTGATTCTGAATTAAATCAGAATTTTTTCCAGGAAATCTTGAACTTTCCTGGAAAATGTATAAGCAGTGGAAGGTAACAGATAGTGAGAAAATATGATATGAGAATGGAAGAAGGGGGAAAATAAGTTATCATTGGGAAATGGGTGGGGCTATAAATGTAAATAAACCATCAGTAACCAAATCCGAACGAATTACGGGATATGAAAATATTAGGCTATATATTTAATATATAATTTTTTTACCATATTTCATAATTTTAATTCTCTTCTTACAATATAATTCTTTATTAAATTTTAAAAAATTAATAATATTATTTATAAAATTTTCATTTTCATTTTTTCCTATTCATCGATCTTTATTTTTTTTCATATTTTCTTTATTTATCTCACTTTGTTTTAAATAAATATAATTTTATTTTATATTTTAACTTCATAATATTACAATATCATCATCTATTAATATGATCTTATGTATCAATATGTACACATAGGTGCGCGATAGATTGTATTTACGCTAGTAAATTGTAATCATAATTAGTTGTTTGTTGATTAATTGTAATTGTTATAATCATTTATAAATGTTATCAAAACGGTCACCTGATCTGTTTTGATCTATCACGGATTTGTCACTTAGTGAGTCAACAAAATCTAACTTACTTACTAGCGTGACAACAAATTTTAAACCCAACTCGGCCTGAATTGATGAATTGATCGGATTAGCTCACTGATTCATTTAATTAAAAAATACAAGTTTTTTTTTTCTGATAAAAAAAACTAAATTATAATTCTAATTAAAATATAAATAAACTTTAATACAATTCAAAATTATGTTAAATTCTAAATACAAACTAAAATCACAAAAATACAAATTAGTATCTAATAATAAATAACAAACCACCAAACTCGACCCAAATATAAAATTCAAACATAATAAAATATACGAAAATAATCTTTTTATATACAGATTGATAAATTAACCTAACTTATTGTGATTGAATTTAACTTGAATGAACTAAATTCTTAATAAACATAATCAAAAATTAACTTTTACAAAAATTTATAAAAATTTTTTAACCTAACCTAATCAGAATCTACCAAATACCATGTTGACCACAAATTTTAACTCATTTTCACAATTTTAGTTTTGATACGTTGTGTGTTGGTTGTACGACTAATAATAATAATTATTATTATTATTTATTATTCCGAAACCAACCGCGTGGAGTGTCTTAGGAAAGAAGGAATGGACGATTTCTGTCAAGTTGCAAACTTCAGCGTTTACTTTATATACAGGAATGCATCTCTGTCCATTCACTAAATTAATTGTTAAAATTAATAAATTAATGAAAGTTAATTTTGTCATTGATTTTAATGACAAACTATTGTTGAAGTTAAAATTGACAATCAAATTAATTCATACAATAAATAAAATGATAAAATGGTTCTTAAAATTATGAATTATTAATTAATCTAGTTCTTGAAGCTGTAATAATAAGATAAATTGGTTTTAACTATAATATTAAACATTTCAACCTTTCTGATTCACGAACCAAATAGAAATAAACGTTTTGGAAAAATAATAAATTTAACATTTATAATCAAGGTATAATATATGTTTTCTTATTACAATTTTAAAAATAAAATTAATTGATAATTTATAACTTTGAGGCCATGTTTTTAATAATTTTAGCTATTAATTATAACTTTAATGTCTCTATTTATTAATTATGTATAATTTCAGGTACTATTTCTTTCTTCATTCCAAAGCCTAATTGATGTATTATTGAAATTTTCATGAATAAACTGATTGTCTAATGTTGGTTAGTATAACACATGTGATACGTATATTGTATTTTTTTAAAATTTTAAAAATAAAAAATAAATAAACTTTTAAATTTTGTTATAAATATTTTTTAAACAATTTTGTTTATTAAAGATACCTATTTTAGTTAAAAATAATTAATTTAAAAGAAAACAAATTAAATAAATAAAATAATTAAATATAAAAAAAAACATTTACTTAAAAGATAAAAATGAAAAACGTTTATTTTAATTTAAAAAATATTATTCATTAAAGGATCAAGTCTAGAATAAAATTATGAATACTAAGATGAAGTATTTTTTTTATATATAGGTCTATATCAGTATTATAGAAGGTAAGGGACAAATGTATATTATTGGAAAATGGATATATTTACAAAATTACATTAAAATTTATTTGAAGACCCTTGATTTTCAAAGTATCTCGATAATGCTAATTTCAAATTTTGAAGTTAAAATAATACTCTGTTTAAGAATGCACAATTTCTTAATTTAACCAAAATGGTCGTCCAATACTCTCCTGATGTATAAAAAATATCATCAAAATTCTTAAAATCATCCAAACGTAGTGTAACCATCCCATTTTATTTTAATTTAATTTATATACAATTTTAAACATAAATAAATACACAATAATTTTTCGAAGGCAATTTTTCTCACCTGAAAATTACCTGCATTTCAAGTAACTATTAGGGATGGTTGAAAATACCAAAATTATAGGGACACGAGAGATTACAACCAAATCTCGAAAAGAAAAAGAAAAAAACAAAATTGATGAAAATAATCATTTTTTTTTTCAACTAATCAAACTAAAAATGAAGCTCAAATGTTGGCAGAAAAAATAAGAAAACGAATGACTTTTAGAGTAAAAATAAAATTAATATAAACATTAAATTTTATTCAGATAAAATAATCCTTAACTCTAAGCTTACCAAGCAATGAGATCTGATCTTCAAAATATAAAATAGAGAAAAAAAATATTAGAAATACAGAGATGGGTGTGGGTAGAGAAAGATAATTGATTTTTTAGAAGTCCAAAAGAAAAAAAGAAGCTTGAGCAGGTAACTGGGCTTAGGCCCACTAGTCTCATATATTAAAAGCTGTAGTTAATATAAAGTTTTTATTTATTTTTCTATCCTTATGCAATGTAAAATTAATATAAAACAATTTTATTTCCAATATATTAAATTTATTTTTTTAGTAATCATTCTTATAAAATGATAAATTTATACAACTATAAAATAAAAAATATATGTATTTGTTTCTTTAAATAATATTTTATGAACAAAAAAATAATAATTAGTTAAGAGAAGTAATATAAAGTTACTACTTTTAATATATAAGAAATAGAAATACACTATGTATAATTGTCTTGTATTTAAAAAATAATAAACACATACCTTAATTGATTAATATTCGTTTTGCTCGTAAAAGTTAATTTAACTATCTTAACTTAAAACGTCTTTTATCATCTTAATTATTTTGATTAATATTTTCTATTTTAACAACAACTAATTATAGTTGATAATAAAAAAATGAAAAATAATATTAAGAAAATATTATAATTTTAAAAGTACCACCAAACTTTGTAAGGACTATAAAACAAGAAAAAAGCTATATTTGTAGACTTAAAACAAGCCAGAGAATAATGATTCAGAACGTTTAAGTTGCCTGCACTGTATTTTATACTTCCTATCCCTGATCACAATATCAATTAATATTTGTTATTTCCTTTTTTTTCTTAGGTTTAGGTGTATATAAAATGATGTGTATAGACTTCAGAATATCGATATGAAAAGTAGCAATTTTTACTACATCTTAAACGTAGTATCAAACCACTTAGACTTTATTAGCCCCGTAAATTTGTTAACTAAAAATAAGTTACGACAAATTAAGGGTTGAAGCTATAGGACGTCTTCTCATGTACAGATTTTCTGTAGTCAAAGAATGGGAAATGAGGATTTAACAGATAAAATATTGTTCGTTTCCGGTGAAAAAAGGATTAAACGATGATTTGCGAGATTATAGTATATTTTTTATCTTGTTGTTTTGAGGAGATTTGCAGATAATTGTGCCAAATTGCCACTATATTCCTTGTTGGCTTTATGTCCACTTATCCGATTGTAGAATTTATGTATCTGGTTTCAAATGTTTGAACATTGTTTCCGGATCCTAATTGGTTGTATCTGATTCTAGTATTTAATTTTTGGCTCAAATACATTAAAATATTTTTTTTTTCAATTAATATTTATCTTTAATATTTATAAATTTTTAAAATTAATTACAACTTATCTAATTATCATTTTGTATTATATTTAACACCAAGTGTAATTTGATAATCTAACTTTTTCATACATTAAATTTTAACTTTTATTAGTCACATCACTCAAATTCTACACAAATTTCAACAAAAATTACTCTTCAATCTACTCCACTATCACACCTACAAATCCCTTTAAAAAATAGGTTTAATTATGTCTTTAGTCCTCATTTTTGTAGCCAAATATCAATTTGGTCTCTCTATTTGTTTTTATCTCAATTTGGTCTCTAATTTGGAAAATTCGATGCAATCAAGTCATTTTCGTGAGTGATGTAGTAACAACATTAAAGAGAATGTCACGTGTCAGTTCCTGAATTTTATTTATTTGTTTTTTTATTGATTTTTTATTAAAAAATTAAAAAGTTACCACGTGTCACGCTGATATCGTGTCAGGTGGCAGTGATAGTGCCACATGTCACTATTATGCCGGGTGTCATTTTCACACTCTCAAATTAGTCCATATATTTTTATTTTTGTCACAATTTAGTTCCAAATTTTGTAAAAATTGTGCAATTTCATCCCTTTCTAAATTGAAACAAAAATTAATTTTTATATAAATGTTATACAAATATTTTTATTAAATTTGATATTTTTATTCAAATTGATATTTTTATTATATGTTTTCAACATAACTAAGTTTATTTAAATTTGTGTTTCACATTCAACTTTACTTAAAATCGTTTTCAAATTTTAAATTTATTTATTTTCAATTGTTACATGAACTAGTTAAAATTATTTTTATAATTGTTATTTTTACACCAACTCAAACATTTGTATAGAAATTATTGAACTTTACACATTTTAAAAATATGCAATTATTTGAAATATAAATTCAAATAAAAAAACAATATTAAAGTATGGTGTAATAAAATATCAATATAATTTATGAAATTTTTTCTATTAGCATTATTTTCTATTAGCAACTTTAATAGAAATATTTATGTACATTTATATACAAATTAAATTTGGTTTCAATTTGGAAAGGGACAAAATTAAAATGTAGAGACCAAATTTAGAACGAGGAAATGACATGTGGCATAATACTGACACGTGACATTATCACTGTCACATCACTTTGTCACTGTCATGTGACACGTGGCAAATTTTTTTATTTAAAAAAAAAATTCAAAAAAATAGATAAATAAAATAAATTCAAAAAATCCAGAAATCGACACGTGACACCCCTAACGTCGTTACTGTATCACTAACGAAAAAGACTTATTTCATCAAATTTCTCAAAACAGAGACCAAATTGAGATAAAAAAAAATATAGGCTTCAAATCGATATTTTATTATGAAAATAAGAATTAAAGACATAATTAAATCAGAAAAATAACACAAACTTCACCCTCAAATACACTCAAATCAATTATCTCACTCTCCCTCAAATCAATCCACTTATAAAAACACATCCTTAATGTGTTATATGTGGGTGTAATCCATACACGTTATTTAATAAATATTAAAATACTCAAGTGATATTGATTTTTGTACCAAAACTTTTATCTCAAAATCTTAAATAAGTTTCTAAATTTTTGTTATTTTCAATAATTAAGTTCGTATTTTTAAAATGTTTAACCATTAGACTCAAACTCAAATTTATGCAACTAAATATTTAGAAATTAATTTCCACTTAATTATTATTAAAAATTAAGTAATAGTTTAGTAATTTTCTATTTCAGAATCTATTAGTTTGAAGGATTAACGTAGACAAGAAAGTGACTTGTGCAGACAAAACGAACAATTTTTTTCTTATCCATTAGGAAAGAATATCTATCTAAAAGACAAATCAAATTTATTTCAGGTGTTAATTTTCAACATCTTCATCATCAAGGCACATCCCTCACTATACAAGTTGTAACCAAAGGTGTAAGGAGAAACATTTTTTTTTATTTGGTAACGATTTGATCTGCTTTTGTTAATTTACTCAATTTAAATGTTTATTAAAATTATAAAAGTGATGTGCTAACTCATTTTATAACCCGATTTCATTAATTAAAAAATAGTAAAAGTCTTATAAGTTTAAGACATAAATCTTAATTTATATAACTCCGTAAATTGAGTTCGGTCTATAGGACCTTTTTGTCTATATTTTTTTATCCCATCAGTTGCAAATCTTACATCAATTAGTGATAATATATAAATCAATCAAAATTTTAACTTACAAACTTATTTTATAGGATTGAATTAGGCTTAAAATTTAATTCTTAATTATTTAACTACTCACACTTAAGACAATAACGATGACAGATCTAAAATCCTAAATCAGTACGGAGTAATTAAAAATTATTTAAATCTCAAACTAATATCCTTTTAAAGTAAAAGTAAAGAATTAAGAGGACAAAATTAAAAAAAAAAACAAATATATAAGATGAGAAGGGTCAAAATAATTTTTTTCAAATATTTGATAATAATTTTAACAAAATACATCCTGATTTACACAATGGTCCGAAACTGATATATATTCCATTTTAGAAAGGTGTATTAGAAGTCTAAGTTGGACTCGAGAAGACTTGTGAGTCTTGAATAGTTCCTACACATGCAACCAACAGAAATGAAATGAAATTACGTTGATGCGTGGAAATTGTGGTTATCGTTTTCGAAACAAAGTGGAAAGCAGTGGCTGCAACAATCGTATCTAATCCACCGTCAAACACAGCCTAACTATACTGTTTCCAAAGCACAGAAGGAGAAAATTGGATTTATTGTACCTCAAAACAGAAAGACTTAAAGTTAATGCCGGCACTCCCCGTAATATGGTGGTGTTCACGGAAGTCAGCTTTCCTCATAAACTTAGCACGCAAGGTTGCTTCAACGCTCTCAATTATGCCGAAAGCGATATATTTACACACCAAATTGCATTATTTTGGATTATATTTCATTACATTTCAACTTCTACCTATCTTTATTGACCCATATCTACCAGTATATGATTTTGTTTGGAATTTCTGAAATTGGAAATTATTTCATTTCATTTCATTTCGAAATTACTTGTTGAACATCTTCAAATAAATAAACCAAAAGGATGATTTTACTATTTTTTTCTCAACCTTAGCTAGAATAGTAAATATATGAGAATAAAATTATCGATTAATTAACACTAAATCAAGCCTGATAAAAGTTGATTGAATTTCCAAACACATAACTTTATTAATTAGGATGATTTCTAAATCAAATTTTAAATCAATTATATACTAATTAAATCAATTTCCTTTTGATTAGTTATTCAAAAGGGACTCGTGTTCCAAATTGGATGCAATAGAAATCAAACACAATGTACTAGAGTCATCCTATTGACTGATGATGTGTACAATGTATCACCAATGGGAACTTGAAAATCAAGATATTATATAAAACCACTGTGCATTAAAACGTTTTTCATGATAAGAAAAAATTCTAAGTTCTAATTTTCTCCCACCTTCTCTTTTTTTCTTTCATCCTCTTTCCACCAAAAAAGTCTTTGTTGGGATGTCTCGTCTGAGGATAGGAAAGAAGCTTCAACCTGCGAAGAAGGCTTGGAAGAGCTTTTCCAACAAAATGCAATCAAAACTTCCGAAACTCAGCATTCCAAAAGCCATCAAAGCCACCTTCAAACGCCTACTTGCCACCTTGCATTCCCTTCATCACCTCGTACTCTCTAGAGGTCGTCGTTCGCTTACAGGAAGAAGATCATCATATGCTGCTTCTGATTATCGTGTTCATGGTAAGAACATATCTGCAATACGCATAGATTACCTCTTTCCTGAGCCTGCTTCCTCCATGGTCGTGCATGCCAACAAGACTCATGCATCACAAGGGGAAACAAGCAGAGGCAAAGAGGTGATTGAGAAGAAGAAGGGTCTGGCAGGAGGGAACAGTGGCGTGAATAGTTTGGAGGATGCATGGAAATCTGTGGTTGCTAAGTCACCTCAGCTGCAGGTGGATCAGAAGGCAGAGGAGTTCATCTCCAAGTTTCGTGAAGATATGAGGCTTCAGAAAGAAAGGTCTTTGTTGGAATTTCAGGAAATGCTAGCACGAGGTGCCTGAAATTTATGTCCACTATTCCCTTGTGTTGTGCATAGTACAACATTCATAGACTTGTTGAGCATGGTTGTTTGGGATTGTTTTCTTTTCCTTCATTTTGGTTCTTCTTAAGGTAGTCGGTTGAAATGGGTTTTGCCAAAAAAACTGACAGTATATTTCTGTTCTTTAGGCTTGCATAAGAGATTATTTTTCCCCTTTACATTGTTTTTATTCTTCATTCTCATGTACATATGATTAAGTGTGCATCAACATATATAGGATAAGCAGTTTGTATACAATGTATTAAATTATAAAGCTTGCTTTATCTGCTAGTACTTTTATCATCCATTTGATCGAGTTTTTCCTCAAAATGTAGTTCACCTTCTGTTACGACTCAAAGATAAGGCTTCCCCTTGTTATCTAGAGAGTATGGAGACAGAGATTTAAGACTAAGAGACTCTTTGCAAACCATCGGAATCAACTCCTCATGTAAACATGATTTAATGTAAAATCTATAATTGAGATTTCAGGCATACATCCCAATTATGTTTAATAACTCAATGTATTCAACCAAAACTAGTTTTATTCAACTTTAAAATAATTGTCTTAAAGAACCCACAATCCAAAATGAGTATTACTATTATGCATTTATAGGGTGTTGCGTGCTCGTGCTTCCAACCCAATGGCAAAAAATATTTGGAATGTCCCACATCCCAAGTGCAAGATAATAGAAAGCTAAAAAGTAAAATGAATACTAAATACCAAGCTTTTACTTATATTGTCAGCAACAACAACTCTAAGATATTATCTTAGGTCAATTCAGATAAAGAGTTAATATTTCTTTTAATTTAAAACTTTAAGAAAATAAATCTTTCTTCTATGTTGTTTCATCTCCATTCAATATGGGACTTCCACTCTGCATAGGACATCACATTGTAAAAGCCACAATGATAACATTCAACAGTTCAGCAATTTTGTTATACAACGATTTTCCAAGCTCGGCATCTACCCCAAGGAGAAGACACCTAATGCAGAAATTCATTCATGGGATCAAGACACGTAATGCAGAAATTCATTCATAGGAACAAGACACGTAATGCAGAAATTCATTCATGGGATCAAGACACCTAATGCAGAAATTCATTCATGGGATCACCGGAGAATTTGAATTTTCTACTAGGTTTTTCCGTGTTATTCTTCTATTGTGTCTTCAAAATATATTAATAACCTCTGATTTTGAAATTTTAAAATATATTTCAAAGATTCTTAAAGTAGCAATACAATGTATTTTAATATTCAGCAAAGACAACACCAAAAAATTCTGTAGAGATACTCATCATCGTGATGAATCTTTTTCATGCAATAAGCCTCCATCTCCTCTCGAGTGACCTCGGAAAAGTATTAGGGTATCAAACAGAAAATAAACTTCCCGTCGCCCAAAGCTACGGTGCATTATAGGTATAAGAAACAAAAGAAAAAATATAAACACTACCTCCTTTTTTCTTTATCTGCAGGCCAAACAAAATGGTAGCTCAACAAAACTAAGAAAATGAAATCATTATTCATAACCACATATTTTCAGAATGTCAAGCTCCAAATCTTGGGCAATGTCAACGAATTACATGATCTCTAACTAGGAATGGAAACATGACAGGTAAATGAAAATTAAATAAAAAGCCAAAAAAGACCTTGCCTAGGCAAGTTTTGTCTGGTCCAGGACCAGGTCATCAGGAACATCAGTTCCTCAAGTAGCAAGCCTTTTCTCCTCTGTTGGAACAAGAGTATCTGCATTTATTTTTTGAAACACATGCATGGGAATACAAGCAGACGCTGTTAATAACATTACATTTGGTCATAATATAGTTAACAAATAACATAAATCATACCAAATTCAACCAGCGCTCAAACAAAGATAAGGGAAAACTGCAGGACGGATGGAGATGAAATAAAGAGAACACAACATATCGAATAATGCCAGGTCATTTATAATTCTGCAATCACGATCATATTCTACATATTTCTCTGTTTGTCCCAAAAGAAGCTTCTTTGAAAGCTCTCCTTGAGCTGCAGCATTTCCATATTTCTCCATTATGCTTTTTTTTTTTTGCGACTATAACTTCTCCGTAGTTATCCAAAATTCTTATACGGAATTCAGCTTTGGAAGGTGCAGCTTGCATGTGGATATCCTGGCTTTTTTCAAATTTTACTACATTGACTTTTCTTTTTTATATTTATAATATAGCATAAATGCCTTGGAGGAGAAGACAATAGTTAGAAACATACATCTTTCAATTAACACCAGACACGACACCTACCCTTGAAGGCCCACGGCTACATATCTTCTGTGCTTCCGATTAACATTGGACACCTAAACACGAAAGTACATGGATAAATGAAAGTCTATGGCTACACCTATGTAAGCTTCAATTATATAAATTCAAAATTGAATAACATAGCTACAACAAGCCAGACCAAGCATCTTGATCAAATTGGAATTTTATCACAAAAACTAGGTATCAAAGTATCAAAGCACAAATTGGAACATTATCCCCAAAAAAGCTGTATTTCGTTTGCATGCAGCAAGAAACCATTCCCAGAAAACTTCAGAGACATACCAGAATCAAAGAAATTAGACAAAATATATATATAAAAAAAAAATCCACTTACTTTTATGACATGCTCCCTTCCTGCACTTGTCCACTATCTCAATTACATTGCAGTTATTATTACTTCCCCTCCTACAATCATAACCACATTTATCTCCAAAATTGTAGGTAGATTGATTAAAAACGGAAAAACTTGTATCTTCCAACCGTTCAACTATTGGTTGGTTGGTTTGGCCAGAGTTGTATTAAAGTATTACTCTGTTGTTGCTGTGATTACTGTCTACTGCAGGTAGCATGAAATATTTTTGCACTTTTATCGTACCAAGATTTTGTATGATTTGAGTCTGATTTCCATTTCCTTTGATGTTTAAGACTCTAAACAAATAGAAAAAGCCACACAAAACACATTCACCAGCATACAGAGGAATAGAGAAAGAAAGGTAATAGAAAGTTGGGAGGCTTACAGATTTCTCAGCTTTAAATAACATGGAGCAGAAGACCTAAACTTTGGTATATGAGGATTAATCTCTTTTCATCTTCTTCTTCTACCTCAGCTGGTGCAAGCCCAGCTTTACGTGCCTTTTCAAGTGGTCCTCAAGCATATTTATTTTTCATTCCAATGCACTGTATATAAAATCACAGTGAAGAACGTGAAATAGGGTTTTCCCAACCACTCAGTTTAAGAACATCAACTTTAAAATTACTATCTACCTTACTAGTTAAAATTGCATCTCTGAAAGAATCTAGAAGTAAGTCCCCACGTTGCAAGGTACAAAATTGGAATTATAACTTCGACCCCTTTTCCTTCTTTTGTTCTGTTTATGTAACCTCAAGAAAATCAAAGTTTATTAGAGGGAAATTTGTGGCAATTTCAGGATGTTGTTCTTTTTTTAAATTTCCCACCCAATCTACAATCAGAATCCGAAAGTATTTAATTATAAAGATAATTAATTAATTAATTGACTAATTAAGAAAATGACAGGAAATTAAATGTGGACCATATGAAACTTTGAAAAACACTCACCTGATGCAGTTTCCATGGCTGTTAATTATAGAAAGCGAGAATGGTAACAATGTTCCGTAGACAGTACTCAAATTCTAATCGGGAAGTGGGCCTTGGGCTTTTAGTAGCCTCCTACTGTTTGAGTAGCCCAGCTTAGTTTTTTTGACAATACTAATTTTTTTCATTTCATTATTAATGGCCTGATTGATTTTGAGTTATGATGCACACATATGGATATGACACGTATCTGATATATCGATATATTTATTTTTAAAATAATAGAATACGATATGTGATATATATGTTATTTATGAATCTTGAAAAAGTATAAATATTATTACAAACATAATAAATATATGGTTGTTAATTAGTGAATTCAAATTTCCTAATTAAAGACAAATTATTTTGATAGCCAAAATCTAATAGCTAATGTTAGTGACTAATTTAAAAACCAATTCATAATTGAAACTATTTTAATTATCAATTTAGAGACCAATTATAATTTTTTATACTTTAGTTGTCAATTTAGTCATTATATAGTGATTAATTATTTTTTGTCACTAAAATTAGTCATTATTCAAATATTTTATTGTACTGTACTACAACTTTATAAATTAGATACTTCATTAATAAGTATTGTTAAAGTATCCTAAAGTATCGGAGACGATACGTGTCAGACACGGATACATGACCCAAGTTGAAGTATTGGTGCATCATAGATTTTGAGGGATGAGAGAAACTATGGAAATAGAAAATAAATAAATTTAATATCTATATATATATATATAAATTATTTTTTAATCATTTAGTATATTATAAATACGGAAAAAATAAAAATAAAATGTTTTCTAAAATAATATAATTTAATTGATTTGATAAAAAAAATAAAAAATAATGTAATAGGTTTCGCTATTTTTTTTCTCAACTAAACAACAAAAAATAATTCTCTCAAACAAATAAACTCTCATCCAATAAAACACACTAACTAAACATAACAGGGTTTTTCTTAATTCTTTTACCAATGAAATAACATTGTAAAAAGGAAGATTAACAAACCAAACACATTAACGGAGTTGAACTTCAAATCAAGCTTAGAAAGTTGTTTTTCTTGTCTCACTAACATTAAAGTTTGCCATTTTATTTTCATTATAAACAATATAAACAGCTATTTTTTTCATAATCAAATTCATTTGTTTTAAAAGCACAGAAAATAAAGTTGTCCCATTTAAGTAGGTTATACGAATAATATGATGCAATTATCCTTAACAAAAATCTAAAGTCTGAAAAGTAAAAATCATTACAAGATTCTTATTCATGTTTTTCTTTATTTTCCTTTCTAGACTCTCTCTATCCCTTTTTAAAAGTTAGAACCCTTTTTAAAAGTTAGAAATGGTGTGATTCACTCTCTTCAAATTCATGTATTGGTAGTGACTTTCTTTCATCCATCAAACTTCCTCAATTAATTTATTGTTATTTTTCTATTAACATATAGTCGCATCAATATCCCTTTTTATATACATTTAAATTCATCATTTCTTTTACAATGAGATATTGTTTTTAAAGTTTCATTCATACTATTCTCACATTTTATTTGTTTTGTCATTTTAAACTACAAAGTCGGTATTATGTGTCAAATGTCTTTATTAACTTTTTTATGAATATTATTATTTTTAAGTATACTAAAATTTAGAAATAAATTGTATGATTTATTTTTTATTTATTTCATCTCATTCCACATCATCACTAATAATAATTAAGGATTGAGTCATCACCGTCATTGATAGCATTATCATTATTATCAAATACAGTAAAAAATTACTAATTACTTTACATTAATTATAATATATTTTTTATTAATCATACGACCTACATTTCTTAATAAGTGGATAAAAATAATCAAGATGGTCAGGATAATATATATCATGTCATCCAATTAACGAAAATTAAACGAAAGTTAATCAATTAAAAAAATATAAAAATTTGAGTATTTCATAAAAGAAAATTAATTAAAAGTATCTAAAGTCATAAAGAAACTAAAACTTAAATAAGTAATGTTTTTACACTTGTATTGAATAAAGAGTAATTTTATAAATAAGATTTGAGCTTGATATAAATATATCATCTATGCCAAAAATTCTAGTCTCATAAGTGATTAGTAGTCTCCGTCAATAAACATAAACTATATAAATATGTTTATTTTTATTTTTGAAAGTATATTCTATGAAACTATTGTATGGAATATAATGTTTTTTTCCAAGTCAACAAAAGGTGTGTACAAAAGTCATATCCAAGTCTCCTTTGTTACACTTTAATATCTTTCCATCAACTGTCCTGTAAAAGATAAATAGCTTATCTTGTATATCTTACAGTATAATGTCAATTTAACTTTTTGCAATCCCTCTTAACCATGCCTAATCATATACATTCTCATGATTTCATGTGGAGATTTATATAGATACTCATCCCGGATAATTTACGGAATATTAGGATCTAAACTACTCTTCTCTCACTTCTCAAACATTTTTTTTTAGGTTAATCTGACAAACAACGATTTAAATGATATCTTGTTCACATGTGTATATTCAAATTTCAATAAAAATACCTTCAGAATCATAACATTATCATTATAATAGGTGTACATGATTATACTGTTTTAATATATATATATATATATATATATATATATATATATATGTGTGTGTGAGAGAGAGAAGTCTTCCAATATTTTTATTGAACTTGCTCAATTAGTTCTAAAGTTTCGAAGAGTGATTAATTCCAATTTTTACTTCTAAGTTAAGAAATCAAAAATATATTTAACCTAGTATTTTGTTAAAATAATCCACAATCTTTCTTGTCCTCATTTTCAAACCTTTCAAATCAATTTTATAATTCCAAAATCTTAGCTCGTGAACTATAAAAGTCTAAAATTTCGAAGGATAACTAATTTCAATTTTTATTTGAATCTAATGAATTAAAAATATATTTAACCTAATATTTTGTTAATGAAAAGTTGAACTCAAAACTTCTATCACCCTCATCTCCAAAAACTTTCAAATCTAAGTCTTATAACTCCTCAATATTAATAAGAGGAATTTGAACCATAATCTCTCTCAACTTTCCTTTCAACTCTTACCACTAAATCACCTTATACCTCCAAGTTTGACATAACATTTCATATATATAATATAACTTCTCAATTGACATATCTATTTAACAAAGAGCGTTAAAATCAATGGTTTTCAAATGAAAAGTTTATTTTATTTAAAAAAGCAATTTATATTAAATATATCCATTATACTATATTTAAGTTTTGAATTTTTTTTTGACGTGGCATAATCCTTAAATTATGACCTAATGTGTATATCCAAAATTAATGGGAAGACTTATTTTGGAAAAATAATAATCATGATGAGCAATAAGCAGCAGGTTTTTGACTGGGAAAGTTTGAGGAAATTAAAGTAGCAAGACTGAGTGCTACTTTAATTTTTACACAAAGCAACTTTTCTTTCCAGGAATCATGACTGAGTGCGGAGCCTTACTATTTCAAAGTTTAGTAGCACTATTTTTACTCTCACTAATGTTATAGAAACTTCACATATTTGTTCTATTAATGCACATTTATAGTTTAGGAGTCTCGAAAAAGTTTTGAAAATGATATTATATATATCGCCCAATTTTCTTTCATGAAAATTGCAAAGAGTAACTTTTTTATTAAATTGCTTTGGGTTGGTTTGTAAGAGTCCATAAAAAAAAATGTTAATTGTTACTTTAAATTATCTCACTTGACTAAATGAGTTGCATGTTTCTTACGTACAACATAAGGAGGGACCAATCTACACTAAAGAAGTCTTCTTCAAAAGTTAACATAATGCATCTTATCTTTTATACCCAAACCCTAAAAAATGGCATTGATGAAACTGGTCAATAAATTTTTAATTGAAGAACAGATTTTCCACAGAGACTTAGGTCAGGTGGTATGGTATCAATGTTCTTCAGGAAAAGAATTTGATGGCCAACACTCGTCAATAAATATGTGAAAGTGGAACTCATAAGGGACTATATATTTTAGGTAGCTCAATTGGGATCATGGGGCGGTTATGTTTTTCATGGGTGGGACAGTTAGGAACTTTTTTAACTTTTTTTTAGTGTTTTTCCTTTCTTTATATACTTTAATAGGAACTAAACAATTTTTCTCTGGTAGGATCTCAAGTTTCAGATGGAATTCGATGTAAAAATAAGAAATTTGAATAATATATAAAAAAATATCTATAAATATATTGTTATAAAACTTTCATTAAGAGATGCTATTATAGTACTTTATGATTTTATATAATTTATTATTTTCAAATTTCCTTAGTCACCTTTTCAGAAAGATTGATCAGTGATATTAGAATTGATAATTCATTTTAATAATCAGCTTAAATAAGTATACAGAGTGAGTAAAAAATCCTATATTTAGATTAATTGTATTAAAAGTTTACTTACGAGGTTTCAGACAGTAAAAGTAACGGTTCCTAAGGTACAAGGAATTTAAAAATGATTTTACTAAAATTCTCTCTTGCATTTGCATATGAATGAACAGTAAAAAGCTGAAACAACACACTATAAAAAAATACACCAATGTGAAAACAACTCATAGTCTCTCATACAAGTTTAGATGTAACTTATCAGTGTGAAATATGAGTTCATTATCTCTTTGAACAGCCCCACAATTTTTTATATTTATACTTGTAATAATTGACCTATAAAAAAATTACAAAAATTAGATTAGATCTTAAGTTAGTAGATTTTTTACTTCAATTACACCACTAAGCATTTGACTCGGGCTTTGTTATAGTATATGTGCATTTTACTAAATTATGATCAGATCTCTCTAATACATAAATTATGATCTAGTTTTATACTAAAATAATATCTAATTGCATTTTGAACGTTGAAACTTTTGGTCCAAAATGTACCGCCACTAGGCCATTACCACACCCACATGTCCCGATGAACAGAGTTACATTGGCAACCAAAAGTTTTATTTTCCGTCGTTTAATCGAACACTTGCAAGTTGCAATAGAACCAAATTCACGATGAACTTCTCCAAAATTGATCATCCATTCGAGTGTAAATTAATATTCTTTCATGAATAATGGTACCAGAAAAGTCTAAAGAAAATGGACAATAAAGCTCAGCAAAGGGGCGTGGATTTTTGAATAATATAACTTTTAGGACATAATTTATTGATATTACAATCAAAAAGCTCTACCCTAATTAAACACTAATTTGTAAAATACAAAAATGTTAGAAGATTGGTGTTTTGCACGAAAAAAAGAAAAGTCAGTGTTTGACAAGTAGATTACATGTGTACATACATTGCAGAACATGATTAGGCTTTCCCATTCCTCTGGCTGGTTTCTTTGTCAATGGATGACTCCAAGATCTTGCAGCTGGCGATAATGGCGCCCCCACACAACCGAAATTATGGTACCCTTTTGTTGCAACGGTCAAATTCAAGTTACCCTGTATTATCCGGTAAATTTAATAATACCCTCTTTCAACGTGACATGAGAAAATTTCAAAACTCTGGCAATTCTGTGGAATCAGCGGTCCTGGTGAATATGTCATACCAGAAATCCATGCCATCATCAAAGTTTGAATCATAAGCATGACTCTGCTCCAAAGTTTCCTCATACTTAGTAAAAGGGTATTGAAGTGGCATCTGATCTGAGATTGTCATGGATTGTGTTTCATCAATTGCCGGTTCCGACCAAAAACTCTCGTCAATCACGGGCATTGTCTCCAGAGACTCTATGTCTTCACACTTTATGTTTTTGCTGTCACCAACTGTGACAGATGAAAAATCACTAGAAGTGGTGCATGCAGAGGTTGAATCCATTTCTCTGAAATTCAAACTTGCAGGTTCTGATTGAGTTACGATGCTGGAATTGGAATCAGAACGTCTGATTTTTGGCTTTGTGACTCTTCTGGAATTTGTTGAATTCAGCAACCTCTTCTTCAAATTGGTGTGCCACACATTTTTTATTTCGTTGTCAGTTCTTCCTGGCAATTTTGCTGCAATTGCCGACCACCTGAAAATAAGGATCGACACGGTTAATATTATATTCGTGAAATTATTGCACGAGATTCGCGTTCACTTTGTTTATTCCAGTGAATCGGTAAACAACAAACATTGATGTTGTCCTAATTCAATAGTGCACGGACAATGAATCTCATGCTCATATTGGTATTTACGTCTCTAACACATGTCATAATTGCATGTGCCATAAACTGCCACACCAATTTGTTTCGTGCGAGACAGATCTAATCAGAGATTCTTGCCCTCGCAGTCCCACTTTTTTGTTTTTTTCTCTATCGGTTTCGATGTTTTATAAACTATAGTTTTCTATTTCAATACTCTCTTTTCTTTTAACATCTGGGTTGTATATCAGTATTTTTTTATGGATACACTCTTTCTGTGATCACTTGCACCGTCAAAGGTGGGATCATATACCTCGATTTTCTCACACAATACTCGACTCCCCCATTATGAAATAAATATTAATTAACACAGTCTTTATTACATTTTAATTTTCATCCAAGTTGACAATAATTGTTTCCGGCCCCCACCACTTCATCAACCTTGTTTATGCATCGGAGAAACTTTGGAAAAACCGAACATATTCATAATTTGAGGAAATTAAAAAGATCAAAATGATTGAACAGGGTGACGTGTGAACTAGAAATTGGATGGCAGACATGTGCATGATGTTTTGTCTTGATATGCTTTTTGCTGGGAAGTTAAATTAGCATGATCAATGTGATGTATGGGTCCAAGATAGGAAAAATGATGAGTGAAGAATACCTGTTTCCCAGCATCTCATGCAGCTTAATGATAGTTTCTTCTTCTTCGGATGTGAAATTCCCTCTCTTGATATCAGGCTTCAAATAGTTAATCCATCGCAGTCTGCAACTTTTTCCACATCTTAACAGGCCTGAGCAAAATGGTCACAGGAATTATAAGAAAAAAATATAGATTAAGGTTTATGAAGCAGAAAGCGTTTTTGGATGTAAGATTTACCTGCTTGCTTTGGGAGGGCACGCCAATTGCCATGGCCATGTTTTTGGATGTAAGAAGTGAGGATTTGATCTTCCTCGGGAGCCCAAGGACCCTTCTTCAATCCCATCTTTTCACAACAAGGAGCTCTCACCATGTTTGTGGTATTGTTTGGATGGCAATGATATAAGGAAGATGAAGAAATTGATGCAGTAGTAGAGTAGTACTATAGTCTCACTCTAGCAAACTGGTTATTTTCTCTCTCCTTCAACTTCGTTTCCAAAGACTCTCGCTGGCTATTTATCCTTGGATACTCCGCACGCCATGGCCAGAATGGTCCAACAATAGGAAAAACAAATTTCCATATTCAAACCATTTAGCAGTTTCCGCGAAAGGGGTTCCTCTCTTTCTCTCTCTTTCTTTCTCTCACGCACACACAAAGAGAAAAGAAAAATAAGTGTTACATGCATATACTAGTGAGACTTGGGAGTGGTAAAAGAGTAACGACAAATTTCGCACACATTTATTGTAATTTTGCCAACCAATTTGCGTACATTTATTTATTTCTATATGCTAATATTGTATAGAATGCCACGTTGCTTTCTCTATCCACTA
>Ga0099823_1000630_pt1 | contig 24777 bp, 18 predicted proteins | sample CowpearedBW_FD_76831 | JGI IMG/M metagenome (GOLD analysis project Ga0099823, IMG submission 76831) | Root nodule microbial communities of legume samples collected from California, USA - Cow pea red BW | ecosystem: Host-associated > Plants > Roots > Nodule | place: USA: California | collected...
AGAAACAAGGTAAAGAAACAAGATAAACACTCAAATGAATTACCTAATGAATGACACTAGAATGGATGAAAAACAACCAAAATAAGCTACAAAACTGCATTGAAATTTGATTTTTCACTCACTGCCAGTCCAAAAACGTGAATTCAAGCCTCTACTTCAGCTATTTTTTATTTTTTTATTTCTCAACATTTTTCAATGATTTTTTTTTCTCTTTTTCGTCTATGTCTTAGCTAAAAGAGGCAAAAATCAAATTTGGATTTGCACCAGCCAATGTTTTATGATAAGTCAAATACATAGAGTGTGTAGTTGGATAGAAACTGGAACAATAGTAAAATGCAACAAAATAATGCTCTCAAACTCAAATGATGGTAGTGATTTTAGTGTACTTCTTTTGCCATTTTCTTTTGATCTTTTCTTTTGATTCTTTTTGACACTTTCTTGTATTCTTTTTGTGCTTTTTTTCTTTCTTTTTGTAGCTCTTACAACAGCTAGTTTCCAGCAAGCACAAAGAAAATTCCCACTAGACATTAAGATAACTAAGGTTATCTAGATGTGAAGGTTCATTTCCAAGGCTCCAAGAGAGAAGAGAGTGTTCATTTTTTAAGGATTAAAAACTGTACTCAAATCTGAAATAGAATTCAACAGCACATCACCAACAAATTCAAAGCAAATTAAAAGCTAAACAAGGAATTAATGACATATATGGACTAAACATGACTCCAGACAAAACATATGGATCTTAAAATCAAAATAAACTTAAGAACAACAGAATAAACCGAAAAAAACATCAATTACTCAATTAAAATGAAAAGTAAGTGGTAGAAACCAAATAGAACACCTAAAGCACACAAGGATGGTTCAACATGAAGCAAATGAAGATGAACAAAAGTAAAAAAGACATGAATACTCAAAATAAAAGGAACAAAAACAGCAAGACAAGTAGAAGAAGAGATGAACAACACGAAATTGAAAGAAAAATGGAGAAGAAGCACTTAACTCACTAAAACTGAGAGTAACCAAGGCTCATGATACCACATGGCTTCTTCTTGTCTGCATTGAAGCTTGCATGAAGAATGGAGGCTCCATTGATGGTGTTGGATGCGGAAGCATGAAGGAAAGAAGCTTAAGGTTTTTGGTTTGGTGTAGGTGAAAGGATTCTTAAGAGAGGTGAGGCCAACTCCTAAGGAAGAATACTAGAGTAAACTAGAGAAAAGTTTACTCTAAGGTGAGCTCAAAAGATATTTGTGCACACATTTGGGCAGCAATTCATTACTCAATTTCAAGCTCAAAAATACATCTCCTAAGCCTTTTATTTATAGGCTAAAATGAGACCAAGGAGTCTCCAAAAAGTGGAGGGAAAAAGGAGTCTAGAAAGTTGAATTTTTTAGCCAAAAAGGAGCATGTGGGAGGTGTGACTTGCCACCTAATCAAGTCACACTTTTCTTGCAATGGAAAACTAACTCTCATCCTTGGAGAGCAAGTTTGAGAAGCCTTTAGGCTTCTCTAAAGTAGATGCACTACTCTCGGCCCATTTAGCCCAACTCTCCTTTTTGATCCAAAATTACTTCTAAAGCCCAATTTCCTCTGAGGCCCAATATGTAACACCCCAATTTTGAGATTTCACGGAAAGTTAGAAAATTATCACGTTTAGTTGGAAAGGATTATCATTGAAAATGTACTAATAAAAAAACTTTTAATTTAATTTAAATTACATATTTCAAACGTCACTTTGTCAAAATAAATTCGAATAACAATTGCGAACAAAAGAAAATTACATAGTTTTTAGTATGTGACTTAAAACAACTAAATATTATATAAACTTCTGAGTCCACCCCAGCCTCTTGTCAATCTACTCCATGCCAAAATTATCTGCAGTATCATCTGCTCCTGTATAACACACACGTTATACGATCATCGCACATACAACAAACACATAAACAAACAAATAGGGGTAAGCTAACCATAAACAATTATATATAAAAGAATTTCGTAAATAAAACACGACAAATAATATTCAACATCTCATTCAAGTAACACTTAAGCATTAAGATCACAATCAAACTTTATTTTGAACACACAACCCCCAACATCCAAACAACCATATCAATGCTTAATTGTTCATCTTTAGAGTGTTTTCATCTGATGGGCTTTATTGGGCCACTATTCTGAATTTGGACTAATTTCACATTATTTGGCCTAATTTTTGTTTTTAATTATTGTTAGGTATTTGGGTGAAGCCATTTTGGAGCTTGGACATCAATATTCAGTTGAAGAGAGTCATCACATCATTTCCATGTCATTTCTACGTCAGCAGAGTGAATGAGCCAACATTAGAGGCCCAGGAGTGACATTTTTGTAATTCTGAGTGACAGAGTGACAATTTTGTAAATATGAGTGGCAGAGTGGATGTGACCACGAGAATTAGGTCTCCTTCCATGCTAGCAGCCGCAACTTCATCTTCTACATTCTCTCCAACCACCATTTTCGTTCTCCAAGCTTCCATGGAGGTGCCCCTTGCGATTTATCACGTTTTTTACTAGTTTTTACCGTTTTTATGCACATTTGATAGCACCCATTAAGGGTTTTATGTTTTGAATTCGTTTTCTATCTTGGGCAGCTCGTTTTGTGGGTTTTATAGACTTGGAACAACACCCATTAATGTGGTTTTCATGTTTATATATCACAACATCATTTTACATTCCATTGAAGCTTTGAAATCTCTCTTTTTGCTCTTAAATTGCGTTTTCAGAATTCATAGGATAGGGTTTTTGAGTTTGATGTTCTGTTTCAGATTCGAAGTGGTTGATTGTTCCATTTTCCATGTCTAGCTAAGTTTTTCGTATTGGTTCCTTGAAGAAACTGAATTGAAACCATGAGGTTGATGTTTTGCAGTGCACTCCAATTCCTATTTTCTCTTCATCCTATTCAATTTTGTAGCTTTGAATGAAATGGAATTTGTGATGCTTAATCATGGGTCCATGTTTTCCACAATTTCAGAACCCTTGTCATGCTTAGTGAGTTCGGGTTCTGCCACAGTTGCTTAATTTTTGTGTGTGTGAAATTGAAAGAAGGATGTGTGCTATGCTTAATGGCATAATGAAGCTGTGTTAATTTTCGCATAGTTGATTAATTCGGATTTCATGAGAAATTAGATAAGATAATTGATTTAGTAACCTGTGATTGGTGGATTTTCAGTGGAATCAAGGAATCAATACATTTTGAATTCTGTGTTTAATTAAGTTTTGCTATTTCTATTAGAATTTAGCAATTTTGTGTGAATCTGCCAAACCCCCCCTTTGTGTTATTGTTGTGTTCATTTGGAAATTGAAGCTTTGAATGAAAATATTGGTCGATGAGAGACGACTTGGTTCACTTTCATATACTGCATTTTATCTGATTTAATTTGGTGGGGTACAGCCTCTATCACTTTCCATTTTGAAACTCCCTACCCTGATCACTTCTTAAAGAAACAATTTTAGAACTCTTTTCATTTTCCAAAACCTTGGCAAACTTCTTAAATGCATGGAATGTATCATTCTTGGAAGCTAAAAATAGTGTCCATGTGAATCTAGAATAATCATAAAAAATTACCAATGCATAGAAGTTTCCACCAAGACTCTTGGTTCGTGAAGGTCCAAATAGATCCATGTGAAGCAATTCCAAAGGCCTTTCAGTTCAAACAAAATTTTTAGGTTAGAAAGAAACCTTAGTTTTCTTTCCCTTTTGGCATGCTTCACATACTTTATCCTTCTTAAACATGAGTTTTAGAAAACCTTTAACTAGCTATTTTCTATTCAATCGATTCAAGTGATGCATATGTATATAACCATGTATCATCATATTTTGTAAGAAGACATTATATGTTATTTGATGCATGATGCAGATTAAACAATTAAATGTTATTGACTCTTTTCCCAACTTGCTTGTGACTCCATTTTCAAGTATTTTTCCTTTGTTGTTATCTCCATAAGTCACGAAACCTTCATCCTTTAACTTCAACTTTGCAAATTTGGATTTGTCACCTATCATGTGCCTTGAACATCCATTATCTAAGTACCACAAGTCCTTCTTTTCGTGTTTTATGACCTGTAAAATAAATTAATATTACATGGTACCCTTTGATAGGTTGGTTCCAATATGGTTACACCTTTCTTGATCTATTTGGGATTCATTTCATAAATTATTTAGGAACATCATGTTTTCTTGCATAGCAGTTCTTATAAACATGGCCTTTCTTCATACAATAATTGCAAGAAAAGAACAACATATCATCTGGCTTACTTTTGGAAAAGAAACTAGAAAACTTCTTAGCTTTCTTTTCAAAAATAGGGTTGTAACCTAGTCCAGTCTTTCCAAAAACACAATTTTGAGAGTCAAGAACAACTTCTAGGTTTGCTTTCCCTTTTGTCAATTTTCCAAAACAATGTAGTTTTCACAATGTTTTGTAGCCAATTGATTTTTGCAACAGGTTAAATTTTTGTAATTCATGTCTAGGTTTTAGAAATTAGTTTTTAAATCGGTTAATTTTGATTCCAGTTGATAACTCTGTTTTCTAGCTAGTTGTTTAATCCTTTTGATCGATTTTTTATGACAGTAATTTTGTTAGCTTCATTATGCAATTCTTCAAAGTCATGCAACAATTTATTATAGTCGTTCTTGTCTTTTGATGACAGAGAACTTACTTGGCTTGATGAAGATTACTCATATCCAACCATGAGGCACACGTTTGCTTCTTCACTTTCATCTTGTGATAAGCTACTTGTTAAATCATCACTGTCTTTCCAAGCATGTAGGCACGACTTTCCTTAGGCTTTTTCTCCTTTTTCCTATCACCATTCTTCTATTTCTCTTTGTTACTGTTTGGACATTCAATTTTGATATGTCCTTGTTTTCCACAATTATAACAAGAGAAACTAGGAGTGTTACTTGAATCATTTTGTTTGGAATTGTACCTCTTTTGATTACCTTTGTTGCCTTTCATCTCGAGATATTGTCCAAACCTTTTAATTAGTATATTCAAGTTCTCATTTATTTTGATTCAGCCATCTCCTCCTCGAGTTCATCACTCTTTTTGGTGTTAGTCTTCAAGGCTATAGTTTTCACCTTTTTGTCACTTGACTCTTGTTCATTTAGCCTTTGCATCTCAATTTCATGTTCCCTTAGCTCACCAAAACAATGCAATTGTGGTCATAGTGAATAAATCCTTTGATTACAAGATAGTCGTAACCTTAGGTTGTCAACTCCTATCAAGACACTTTAGCCCTTTGATGTTTTGCTCTTCTTTATCAAACTGCTTTCCCAAGCCTATAAGATGATTGACAATATGTGTGAATCTCTTTTGCACTTCAGTTATTGATTCTCCTTGTTGCATCTTGAGCAGCTCATATTCTTGGATCAAGGCATGTTTCCTTACTCTCTTCACATCATTTGTTCACTCATGAATAACTTCAAGCTCATTCCACATGTCTTTTGCACTTTTGCATTGAGAGACTCTAAAGAACTCGTTTATGTTCAATGAAGAGGTGAGGATACTCTTGGCTGTATTCACATCATTTGTTCCCTCATGAGTAACTTCAAGCACATCCCACATGTCTTTTGCACTTTTGCATTAAGAGACATTAAAGAACTCATCTATGTTCAATGAAGAAGTGAGGATATTCTTGGTTGTCCAATCATATTAAGCACGCTTTCTCTCCTCCTTTATCCATAGATTCCATGGCTTTTCAACCTGCTTGTTATCAACAACATGTTTAGGAGTGTAAGGTCCATTCACAATTGCATCCTAAATACCTTGGTCGATTGATTCAATGAAAATTTTCATTCTAATTTTCCAAAACTAATAGTTAATACCACTAAACATAGGTGGCCCATGTATGAAGCACCTTCTGCAAAAGGAAGCTTATTTTCAGCCATTTCAAAATAAATTTAGGATTAAACTTAAATAACTTTCAAGAACCTTGCTTTTAATACCAATTGTAAGTATTTAGATGGTAAGTTTAGCCAAGAAGACGGGGGGATGATTTGACTTTATAAAATTTTGTTTCCTTTTTGAAAACCTAAAACCCTTTTTTTATTGAATCAAACTGACCACAAAATTAGAAAGCAAGTATTGTGGGAGTGTACACTTTTAACTGATTAAAATAAAAAAACAACAAATTAATTTGTTCATACAAATGATTCAACTAATTAAAATATGAAATTAATTAGCTAATATTGTAGGAAATTATGCAGAAACGCGAAATGCACAAAACTCACTCAAACAACATGCTTTCTCAATTAAGATACATTCCAATGTTTATATCCAACTTAGTTATATTACTAGATAACGTAAAAATACATGCACACTTAACAAAGATTGGTTTAGCTGATTTTCTTGAGATTTAAATGATGAACAAGATATGGGAAAGAAGTTCACACAAACAATTTTATACTAGTTCACTCGATAACTGAGCTACATCCAATTTATCAAGACAACTTAAGCCTGATCATGCACTAAATGAAAAGTTTTACACAATTTATTACACTTTTGATTAAAGCAAAAACACCAAGATTCTTGAATCAACAAGAATCTGATCCCCAACACTATAAGAATCTCACTTACAGACCTGGAATCACAACAGGAATAGTATAGAAGCATAAGAACAACCAACCATGATGGAGGCTATCCCTAGCCAACCAAAACATGTGTTCTTCAAGCTTCAACCAAGCAAAAATGCTTCCAAGATCAACCAAGATCTTTAATCAATAGTTGCAACTCTATGATTCAAAGAGAGAGAGTTTTCCAAATTTGTATTACAGTTTTTTTGTGTTCAGAAATCTCAATTTGTTCCTTATCTCTTTGAAAACCATTTTATAAAGCTTGGTCATAAGTGAATTCAACAGGTTGATTTGTCCGTACAATCTATTGATTTCACTTGACTTAAGTGAAATTTGTTGATTGAATAACAATTCAATTGATTGAATACATTCATTCCAAAACTATATGCAACAATCCTTTTAACCATTTAAAAACAATTTTAACACATTGAAAAGGGCGCACCAAGACCAAAACGACATCGAACCTATGTCATATAGTGTATGAATACAATACAAGAGTCAAACTTTTTAATCTTCACGTCACTTCCAAATTCAAAAAACAAGAAACTTGATCATCAATAAATCTTCATCAACCTCATATAATCTCATGCCTTCATCAAATTTATGCACCAAGGTCACTTGTGCTAACAGACTAAACTCTCTAATTAGACTCTTGTATCTAAAACGTCTAGTGCATTTTGTACGCCTATAATACTTATCATCCAAAAACAAAGTTGATTTTAGTATATTATTTTATTTAAAGCTCACTTTATCCTACTTGGACATGTCCCAATTACAAAATTGGATTTAAACTCAATTATATCTCAAAATAAGTAATATTAAGTATTCTAAAAGTATATAAAAATGCACTCATCACCGAGATAAGTAATATTAAGTATTCTAAAAGTTACACCATCTATTAATCAACAAATATTTTCTTTAAAAGTTTGTTTTCCTTTTGTGAAATTATTCTCTCAATGGCAATTGAGTGATAACTCAATTTCTATACTCTCATATCTAGGTTTATTTTCTTTAGGATTTTGATCTCTTTTATCTTTCATTCTTAGCTTAGTGTTTGCACTTCTTAGGAAATTTAGAAGTTATAGTAAATATAGCATAAAAGACTTTTTTATAGCTAAAACTTAGAGTTGCTATGCCTTGACCTTTGTTCATTGTTTTGCTCATAACTTTCTTCACAGATGTCCAATTGAACTAAGTTTTTTGGTGTTGGACTGTAGGCTCAAAGAGATTTAATTCTAGTATTAAAGCATTATCTTTGGAGCTTTTTTCTGGCTGTAATTCACATTGGAAATTGGATCAATTAGCAATGTTTTGGGCTAGTCGTTCTCCACCTAACATACAAGTGGATTGACTACACAGGGACCCAAAGAGACTAAGATAAGGCATTAAACTCATACCAAGTTAGCAGACAAAACATAATCACAAATTCTAAAATGGCAGTACGAACACTCATACCAGAAAAACAACTTTCGGTAGCTTTTATCTTTTTTCTTGTTTGCCTAACTCTGAACTATTTTCAATCCTGCATAAATTATGCGTTTATTTTCCCCTTTTCTCTATCTTTATTCATACTGATTTAGTTTATTCTACTTCAATTTACAGCCTTGAACTGTGTTCAACTTCCTGTATAATTTAATTTTAACCAATTAATTTCACTTTTCGTTATATTTCATTTACCTTGATTTTTATTTCTTTATCTTTATGTTTTTGCTTTTGAAAAACCCAAAACATTTTCTTTTGTATCAATATTATTGTATTGACCTCTTTTTCTTTGGTTGACATAATCCCTATACTACATTAGTAAGAAGGTTAATTATGATTATTTGGAGTAACTTATGCGATTAGATTATTCATAAAAGACAAAATGAGTTAATCTAATCCATTTTAACCAAGCCTGCCAAAAATAAATTGAACTAATCTGACCTACCACAAGGTAGAAAATTCCAACTCGTCCGGTCCACTATTTTTTTAATTATATATATATATATATATATATATTTATTTAAAATATATTATGGATATTTTTTAACTTTCAATTGATTAATTAATGTTTATATTTAAATAAAAATAATTAATATCTTGTTAAATTATTATATTATAATTAATAATTAAAACTTAATTTATCAATATTAATAATTTAATTATAATATTGCATCTTTCAAATAATTTAATATAAACAAACCAATTTTTATATTTTTCAAATTTTTATTAAAAAAACATGCTGATAGACCAATCATTTGCCTTCGGTCCGTCAGATAAGATGAGCCATAATGGACTAACATGAAAATTTCAATCTGACACCAAATTTTTGGCAAACTAATATATTGACCCTCCAGACCAAACCCCTTTTTCAACACTATTCATCAGAGTATTGTAGAATCTGGTAAGGTCGATTTGGACGACAGATTTTGAAAATAAGGTTAAATTTGAATGGAATTATATGTATGAATTTATTTTTGGGTTAATTATGTTTTTGGTCCCTCAAGTTTCAGCGAAATTTGAAATTAGTCCCTCATCAAAACTTTTGACCAATTTAGTCTTTCATCTTTCAAAATACGTGAATTTAGTCCTTTTAACCAAATTTTGTTAAGTTTATCTGACGTTTCAAGCGCATGTCAAACAGTGTAAATAATTTAAATACTATTATGAAATAGGCTTGAAACGTCAGATAAACTTAACAAAATTTGGTTAAAAAGACTAAATTCACGCATTTTGAAAGATAAAAGACTAAATTGGAGGGACTAAATCCAAATTTCGCTGAAAGTTGAGGGACCAAAAACATATTTAACCCTTTATTTTTTCTAAAATAATTTTGTAATTTTCTAGGAAACAAAAGACATGAATTCAGAAATAAATAGAAACTAATTACAAGATTAATATAGCTTTTATAAATTAATTATTATAGAAATTAATTCATATTTATGTTTTAATTTTTCGTATAAGTCTTTAAGAAAACTTGTCGGAATATACTGTTAACCCATTTCATTTAAAACATTTAGCTTTTTTTTCTTTTTCTTTTTTACAAAATGTATATAGTCACGATCTATACATAAGAAAGCCACCCCCACAAGACTTTAGCATTCAGGTAATATTTCCCATATGCTAAAAGTTGCCGTGGAAAAAGAATTCTCTCAAAGCTGTAGAAGATAAAGCTAACATCCGAGTGGAGCTCACATCCTAAACCCTAAACATTAAAGATTTAGTTATTAATGTACAAGGAGATAACGGTTGCAGAGATAACACTTTACAGAGAAACCAGTTCAACAAACTTTGTATGTAAATATTAAATTAAAATTATGTTAAACGGTAGAACAATTTGTAAGATCAATGATTAAACTACAGTAATGACAATTAACTTAAAATATATTTTAAATAAATCCATCCAGCAAAACAGTTCTCATCTTATGGTGCCATTGTACAAAAAATTCTGAAGTCAGACATGCGATTGTATCTTACAAGTGTATCTATTTACAAAGCAGCACCCAGAGAATAAACCAAAAAGGCATTTGCTATATACATCAGCATATTCCTAAAAGTTGAATGCAGAGAGCAAGGAGAAGATTTCTCCCAAACCGTGCGTATATTTAGAGATTTCTTTCATTTGGTTCAAGCCAAGGAAAGTTCAGGAAATCAAATACCTCCTTTTCAGTATTAAATTTCAAACTTGCGCTACCTTTTGCACCCTGAAGTGGAACAAAAGTATGTATGAGAATTCGAGCAAATCATGACGCAAATATAAAGGATTCTTTTATGCCATACCCGTTTGTTGCCAGAACCAAGTGTGGCTGGAAACAACCCAGTATCGTCAAGCCGGAATCCTTTAGATTCTGCTATCAACCTCAACCTGCACTCAAACACCCAGAATAAGAAAAACCATCGTGACTTATTAGCTATGCATGACACAGAAATGACAACCCAAGATAAACAAGACACCGAACAAGGCCCATCAAATAGACAATGAGGTAAGGTTATGAAAACATCGTGCGCAAGAAAACAATAAAAAGCTAGAGTGGAAAAGCTTCTCAATAATCACTGGAAGAAGAAAACTCTAAAAAAATGAGATAGCAATAAAATAATAGACCACGTTTACTGGGGGATTTGAGTTATTTTGCTATAACTACGTGAATCTTTATTATATTTTTATTAGCAAAACTTGCGCTTTGTTCTTAATAAAAAGGACTGATATTTTGACTATTAAATTTTGACAACTTTCCTTTACAACCTGAGGTGTCATCTGTTAAGTAGTTTTGAAATATAGAGAAATGAAAAATTGCAAAAAAATAGATAGCCACTTGAAAGATGTCACTATATTGTAAGAGAAATTTCAAAATTTAATTGTCAAAAAATCATTTTTCTAATAAAAAATACTTACTAGAAGAACAGAATATCTTGAAAAACATAAATCAAGTCAACCACCACGACCATATCCATCCAACCAGCCCGTGTTGAGAAGACCATGCTCAATATAAATGTGGCCCAAGCATCCTATTCTATTTAAGAAATTGTACCTTATTGTTTGGGGCAAATATGCGTGTCCATCACTAGGGCTATTTTGTTCTGACTACATGTTTTCTTATTAACAGAAAATCTTCTAAAATCTTCTTCACTTGAGTTGATTAATGGATAATAAGTCAAATGCAGACTCATATACATAAAGAACATTATCAATGAACAAAGAAGAAAAAAATTAATAGTACCAACACCAGGATAAGACCTTAGATCCATCCGACATGGTATTTGAAGATAAATAACCCATAGAAGATCGAGAAGAAAACAAAGATTTGTTATCCGTAATATGGTTGGTGGCATCCAAGTCAAGAACCCTAGGTCCAAGGGAAGTAGAGTGAGTTAGACCAACAAAAGATGCACGTATGTGTGCGATAGAAGCAGTGGAACTAAGGTTCTGACAACCCTCGTACCATTTGATAAATTCATTGAGAATAGCATAGTATCTTGTGGTATTAGATGAAATAGAATCCACATTAAATGGAGGAAAGTTTAGTTTGGACCATTGTAGCAAAACAAGGAGAATGACCATATAAAGCATAATGCCGACAATCTTGTGACCTAGCTTGTGACAATGTTCACACTTGCGCTAGAGAGAGCCTCAGATCTGCAATCAAGATGATCAGGACATCGTGGTGGTCGCTAGGCCGAAATGATTTGATTGGTGGTGTTTCTCATCTAAATGGTGGCTCTAGGTCTATCGATGACGACTAGCAACAATGACAGAAAAAACGTGGGTTTAGCAGAAAACCCTAACTCTAGATACCATGTGAAAATAATGAAAAAACTAGGTATAGGATTAATTCCCCAGCTCTAGATACACAAGATATTTATAATGAAAAATAATATAAGAATATATGGGCCAAGACAAATACACATAATATTATAACTAACATAAGATATTGTAACTAACAACATCTAACAAAAGTAATGGTCTCCTAAGATTACACGCAAAGCTTCAGAGATCGCACTTCTTTCATAAAGCATTTCGTTACATGTAAAATTGATATTGAAAAGGGCTCTCTGGTAGAACATATTGAATATCAAATTGGTAGTGAAACTTATTTATTTATCTATCACACACAAGACCGAACATTATTTATGAAGTTAGTGTGGTAAACCAATTTATGCATGAGCCAAGAGAAAGACATATGCAAGCAATACACAAAATTCTTCGGTATTTGAAATCAAACCCAGGAAAAGGGCTATTGTTTGGGAAAGAAGACACATTGACCCTAAAAGTATATATTGATGTAGGCTATGAAGGTTTTGATACTAAAAGAAAATCTACCTCGGTGTATTATATGTTCCTAGGAGAAAGTTTCGTAACCTAGGAAAGCAAAAAAAAAACATGATATGTGTCATTCTAATGAAGAAGTTGAATTTTGAGCCCTTTCTCAGAACATGATAAAGTTTGATAACATTTAGTAATTGGTGTGCCTATTACTAGTAAAAAAATATTGTTTCCTTACATAGTTCAAGTGTATGTAAGGGGGATAACTTGAATCACTCACGTAATAGGATGGATCCATCAAAGTTCAACTTGGACATGGTTAGAGACTACAAAACCTGATCAGAAACAGACATACTCTCAAGAAGCCCATAAGAGGTAATCAATGCAAAGGTTTAACATTGCTCTAGTTCCTGGGCAGAAGTGGTAGGAAGAGGTAAAAGTTCATTGAAGTAACCTAAAAGACCATGAACCCCAATACTCAGCCACAAGACTATCAAGGCATCTAGGCACAATGACACTCAAGAAATTATGACAAACACCATAAAGGTGTTGAGTGTCATTGGTATACAACGATCATACCCATTCCCAAACCCTTGTACATGTGTCATGGGCACGGAAAATCAACTTGAACAAAGGATAGATGGTCTATATAAGAATAGTAAAAACTTGGGCATCAACTTTTCACCAATGAAGGTGATCCTTTTTTATCAATTGTGGTCATTGTCTGGTAAGGAATCAACATAATCCTATCCCTTAAGCCAAAGCTTGATATAAGAGGCATAAGTGTCATAATTAGAGCCATTTAACTTGTTAGTGGAGAGTGGGATAGAGGATTCAAAGCTAGCACTTGTAGAAGCCATGGGCACATGAAAAAGAGAGAAACATTGATAAGAGAGAGAGAGAAACATCCCTAAAAAAGAGGGGACATGTAAAATGAGCCGCAATCACTAAGTTGAGACTAGATTGGAAGAGGGAGCATTGAAGCAAGTTCAACACCGAAGAGAACAATTGAAGTAGATGCTGGACATATTGCCCCACGTGGTCGCCAGTGATGAATGAAGAAAGAAGCACACCTGGTTCTAGACATGCATGAGTGCATGTGGCTTCTCTAGTAGCCGCGATTTCAGTAACTTCGACTAGGCTCTCAATACCGGATAAGAATAAATTATTGGCATACGATTAAATCCTTGAGCATCTCAAGCACACTAAGCGAACGTGATATATATCATTTACATTGCATTACAAAGATAGGCCAAGGGGGCCCATATACTTCTAACAATGTATTGACACAAACAAATATTAAGATGCCACGTAGCTGACAACTAAAAACCAATTTCATAGATACAATGGTACATCATTAAAAAAAAATAAGGAAACCTCTTTCTATATTATTAAAATAATTAAATATTCATTTCACTTCTAAACCTTTCATTAATTTTCCCTAAACGTAAATTACAATGATATTCCCATAAATCAAAAGAACAATCCCTGAGGTACTATTTGAACTACTCTACTACACATCAACGGCCAAAAGACACTCTAGAAATAGAAAGTTTAGTACCTCCTATTCAGCACATCATTTCCGGTCCAAGCTATTAGTCCAAATGCATATATGTCTCTTGGGTACACCTACAAAAACATTAAAACCAACCATTTTAAAAGGTGATGCAACAGCATAAAACTGACAAGAATTACTTCTAAACTTTTATTGCAATATCCTATTGTTGATTATGTGCTAACATACTAAGTAAATAATTAATAGTCACAACACTATCAAATAGAAAAGAAAACATGGAATAAAACTAAAATATGCCATGCTACATGTCAAATGAAAGATAAAAGGAAAACCCTAAATATTTTAAAGCTACAATTGTCACCTTCAAATCAATACGACGACGCAACTCCTGCCCAGGATAGGTACAAAAACCGAAGTAAGTGTCCACGCCAGAATCAGAACCCTGTGTAATGAAATAAAAATTAACAAAGAAATTACCAATGAATTAAGAAATATTGCAAAAACATCTACCAGATAGATTAGTGCAACAAAATATTGAGTGGAGATTGATTCATCTAAAGGTATATCAAGATATATTGTATTCAAATTATATAATGATAAAGATATATGAAGTAGAGAAGGGGTTGAGAACTCCTATTAAAGTTTGAGACACAAAGTGTAAGGAACCAAGAAATCCCAACACCACTTAGCCCTTTTGTTGATTTCCAAATGATACAAATGGTGTACATATTGTGCCATTATCCAATTTCTCCTTTATAGAGTGTCTATCTACTTCAACATGCTTAATTATATCATGTTGCACTAGATTATGTGCAATACTTATTGTTGACTTGTCCTCACACTACAGTGTCATAGGGTTCTTCCAATGAATCTTTAGGTCTTCTAAAATTATCTTTAACGACAATATTTCATAAAGCTCTAAGGCCATGACTCTAAACTTGGCCTCTGAACTTGACCTTGCCACAATTTTGTTTCTTACACTTCCAATTGACTAAATTTCCTCCAAGAAAAGTGCAATATCCAAAGGCAGATCTTTTGTTGTCTATAGAACCTGCAAGTCTTAGTCTATGTAGACTTCTAAAATCATCCGATTCCGCTTTGTAAATTGTATTCCTTTTCCATGAATTCCTTTGAAGTACTGTAGAATGTGATAGGTAGCTCTAAGATGAGTCTCCTTTGGATTAGGCATGAGCTAACTAAGAATGCCTAAAGCAAAGGCAATGTCAAGCCTGGTGAGAAAAGTAGATCAATGGGAAGATTGTCTATCCACAACTACATCTTCAATAGAGTCACCAAGTCTGTGATTTTGTTCAATAGGTCTCTCTACTCGTTTGCATACTAATTTACAAATTTCAGCCAATAAATCTAACATATTTTTGTTGGGAGATGAAAATATCATGATGGGAATGAACCATTTCAATGCCCAAGAAATACTTTAAAATTCCTAACTCCTTAATTTCAAATTCTATTATCAAACATTTTTTTAAAGCTTTCGTTCCTACCAGACAATTTCCTGTTACAACTATATCAACTACATAGACGATTAGTGCAATAACTTTCCTGGAAGGTGATGCTTAATAAACAGTTTATGATCACCTTAACTTTGCTTGTAGCCTATGGTCTTCATTACAATAAACACATGCAAAACCATGATCGAGGAGAATACTTCAATCCATAGAGTGGCTTCCTTAGTTTACACACATTTTCCCCTTCGGCTTTAAACCCATGTTGGACCTCCATGCAAATTTTTTCCCCAAAATTACCATGCAGAAACGAATTTATGACACCAAATTGTTGCAAACTCCATCCTTAGTTAGCTTCTAAAGACAATAAAATTCTAACAATATTCATTTTTGCAATAGGCGAAAAGGTTTCAAGAATGTCAATCCCATATATTTGAGTATATCCTTAGCTACTAACATTGCCTTATACCTTTCTAATATCTCATCTGCCTTGTATTTAACAACGAATACCCCCAATGGACGGTTAACAGGCCTTCTCTTCATGAGTATACTTCCAATGGACGGTTAACATTGTAAGTTTGTTCTCCAGTTATATTTGGGGTTCACTCAAGGTGAATGAATAGGAGCGGCAATAGACTTAGTAGATGGTAAAGTGTTAGACTGAATAACTGGTGGAGCGTTAATGAGACCTAATTTGGGAAGAAAGGAGTTTTGTTAACAATGAATTGTTCTCATGTTCAATACATAAGTTTTTCCCCTAAAGATAAGGTTGAAAATAGTGGTTTTTTTATCAAAGGTGACATCACCATACACAAGGAATCATTTTGTTGGAGCCTAGTAATATGTGTATTCCTTTTGAATAGGTAACCAATAAATATGCATTTGATAGCAAAGATCAATCTAAGTTACAAAGAATAATAAATCATAAAATTTAAAAACTTGATGGCACCTTCCTCATTTTATCCTAATAGCTGGTCATTTCAAAATTCGTGTCATACTTCAAGGTAGCTTATTCAATCCTTCAAATGACTAAAATGTAAAATTTCAATCTATATGTTAAGAAGTAGACTTTAAGTCTAACTCAACCCCACAAAACTGACTTGTAAAATAAAGTTTGTGCTCCAATTATATATTATGAAATTGACTTATCTCTAGTTGATGATGGACTTCCAACACACACCCCTCATGCCGAATATATACGTCCCGTGCATGGATCTAGAAATGGATGGTTTGATAGCGACTCGATAGTGGGTGGAACAATATGTGCAAAAAACATAAATTTCGTTAGCATAAGCTTTTTAACTGTGGTTCTAATACCATGTTAAGAAGTGAACTTTAGACCTAACTAAACCTCACAAAACCGGCTTGTAAGGTGAGGTTTGTACCTCACTTAAATATATTATGAAATTGTCTTATCTCTAGTCAATGTGGAACTTTCAACATTATCAACTATATAGCACATATGTATTTGCAAACAAACCCAAAATGTCATGATGTCAAGCTTAAGTGCAATTTAATAGTTACATCTCAACAAACTATTACTGCTTTGCATATTTATATGCAAGCATGCAGTCAAACACTAATCTTTGATGATATCAACATACAAATAAAATAATGTATCAATGCTTTCCTGGAAAGCTTAATCAATCAACCAAATAAACACATAATTTATAGGTCACAAGAAAATGCTAAAATTACCTCTTCGCTGTGAATACTGAAAATTAAATCCTCTCTTAGGAAATTCATATGCTTTAAATGTTTTACAAATTCTGGCAAAAATCCTTTGTGACTGCAAGCAATGAACAGATTTGTTTAACCTCTAACATGAAAAAAGAAGTTTCCACAAAGCAAACAACGATAAATATGTGCAAAATGTTGGTCAATTGCATTCTCTCCTTAACAGAAAGAGTAAAGTGTAATTTCTTAGCTGTTGAGTGTTACATATTTTTCCAATAATGGAGAAGAAAGTAAGCACGGAAGTAATTAAGGAATCCACAAAGATTAACATAAATTGCTTTAAGAATTTAGAACACGCCTAATTATGTAGTTAATCCAAGTAAAAACAGAATTCAAAGTGAACTCATGCTTCTAAAAGACATTTTTTGAATTTTGTTTTACCAAGAGAAAATTTGTATACATTACCATTCACTATTCTATTAAAAAACTAGTCAAAATTTCTATTGCCTACTTCACAGCACAGCCAGCCTATGTGTGCTGGGAAACATTGTTGGATGTTAGCATTCAATTGCAAGATATGAGACTTGAGTCCCACAATTTATCCATGAATTTTTTAATGGATGAATCCATCCATGAAAATAATATTTTAAAAAAGTTTAAAATAAATTGTCCAAAACAAATTTAATATTTCTGAAACTTTTTAAAAAGGTAAATTTAAGAAAGATTTGATTGTGAAAATATTGGTTGGATTGAGTTTATTTCATTAAGAATTTATACGAAGATCCATTGGATTTCAAGAAATGATGATGAATCATAAACCACCCATAAATATTGTTAGATAGTGAAATTTAAGCCTAACTCAACCCAACAAAACTGGCTTGTAAAGTGAGATTTGTACCCACTGATATACTATGAAATTGCCTTATCCCTAGTCGATATGGGACTTCTAGCACACCCCCTTCATGCCGAGGAATATACATCTCGTACGTGGGACTAGACCATGGTAGTTGAATCTTGAATCGTATCGTGTATCAAAGAGCTTAAATTTTGAATCGTGAATCGTACAATTCATTAACATTTTATAAACATTAAAAGAATGCAGTTTATACTTAAATATATATAAGATAGATAAATATGTAAAGAGAAAATTAATAACAAAACAATCTCATAATAAAATAGAATGGTTGTATCTATGTGTATCTACCGCAGAGTTTCACAATTTCAACAACATGGCCTTCAAAATACAATGTGGTTGCTGCATAAGATTCCTTCAACTATAGTTATATGCAACTAAACAAATTATGCATTATAGCCATCCAAAAAATAAGTGTTTGCTCCTTGTACCCTAAACAACCTAAAAAATAATTCTATTCTAATCATTCGTAATTCATCCTCATCCTCTCTAAGATTTACCACCTTGTGACCACTGTACTACAAACGCAGAAGCTCAAACCCACTGAACAAACGAACAAAAATATGCACGAGATGACCTGCAACCGCCACCGCAACACCGCACAACCAACCTTACACCATTGTGCGACCACCGCAACAAACAGAGATGACGTGATCACAAGAGGCAATGAGGAGAACATGTTTTCGAGCACACTAACGTTAATAAGTAACGTTAATAAGCTTCAATGTGTGAAAAATAATGGGGAAAAATTAGGGTTTCAATTTGGGGGTAAATCTGTAGAGGGAAAAACTAAATTTTCAAATTGGGGTAAATTCGTATCGTGAATCGAATCATGATTACGATTCGGACTCGTATCTTACGATACAATTACGATATCGGAGTAAAAACGATACAAATCATTCGTATCGCCAGGGACCTGAATTGTTTCATATTGTACGATTCGTATCGTGAATCGTACGATAGCGGGTGAAACTATATGCCCAAGAAACACAAATCTTGCTAGGATAGGCTTTAACTATGCCTTTATTACCATGTTAGATAGTGGACTTTAAGATGAGGTTTGCACCCACTTACATACTATGAAATTGCCTTATCTCTAGTCAATGTGAGACTTCCAACATATTAATGGATGGATTTGATGCAATAATTATTATACTTTTTTTATTAGAGATCCCACATAGGGATAATGTCTGTTGAAAAAGAGAGACCGATGTTATCAATATGGGATAACAAAAAATATCAGTAACCCAAAAATCATTTATAAAGTTATAACGAAAACCATCACGGGTTATAGTGGAAAGTATAACTTTTAAAAGATAGTTATAGTCTATGTACCAGAAAAAAACAAAATGACAAAAAACAGAGTTGACAATGGCAGCAAGCGACAGTTGTTGCCAGTGGCGGCAGACAGCGGTGGTTGACAATGGCAAGCAACGACAACCAGTGGTGGAAGTTGTCATTGTTAGTTGTAGTAACTAAGGTTGTACTACACGTACTCGAACCCCACAAAAATTAGGGGGCTAATGAACTATCCATACCCGAACCTATCCTACCCGGGCAAGAAGGATAGTATCAACCCATAGATAGATGTACTACTCGTACTCAAAGCCCACCAAAACTGGGACTAGCGTACTATCCGTACCCATCCCTATCCTACCAGGACCAGAACGTTAAGGCATCAACCCCAAACATGTCAACCCTCATACCAATGCCTTCATTAGAAAGCCGACAGCTACGAAATGAAAACCAACAAGGGCTTTTGGGTAATTTCACCCACTTCAATGGATTTACAAGTAAAAAGGTATTTTGGACCAAAGAAATCCCAATCTAGGTGGGGACCATAAATAAAATAGTATAAATAGCACGTTCTTCCATGCATTCATTACGCAATAATTATTCTCTGAAATTCTCTGACATCACCACCAGTATTATCTTAAGCATCAGAGTGTCTTTCGCAAGCACCCCCCTTGCTTTGGACAAGATCTTTGGAGTTAAAGGATAATTCACCTTAAGACCAGATACTAGAATTACTTAAAGGACTTGGTAGAGTACAACTAGTTTCCATAAGAACAAAGGCTAAAGTGAAAAGAATAAGAGAAGAAATGTTTTAAACAATATTTTACTAAGTAGTAAAAGAATAAGAGTTGCCGAGTAATATGTAAAAGAGTAAGAGAGGAGGGTTCTCTGTACAAGGGTTTAGGTTAAATAATGTCAATTGGCCTAGCCCAAATTTTCGCCTTATGTACTAAACATTCGTAAAACATAGAAAATGACGAAATTAAGGTTTCTGTGTGCTGCTGCTACCTATCTCATCTCCCACATTGCTCATCTCTTCCCACAGTTGCTGCAATATCTCTTGCACTTTGCTACTGCTTATCTCTTTCTTCAGTTTGCTTTTTCTGCCATTACTATTCTGCCACCGTCAACCGCCATGCAAACAACGCTTCCACAAAAAACCCCTTCACCTCCGCCATGCGAACAACGGCCACCAAGAACTGCCACGAAAAACCCCCTTCACCTCCGCTCATCTCTTCCCACAGTTGCTGCAATATCTCTTGCACTTTGCTACTGCTTTGCTACTGCTTATCTCTTTCTTCAGTTCGCTTTTTTTGCCATTACTATTCTGCCACCGTCAACCGCCATGCGAACAACGGCCACCAAGAACTGCCACGAAAAACCCCTTTCACCTCCACCATGTGGCGACAGGTTGGGAAATTGCAACCGGTTTTCGCCATGGCAATGCCATGGCCGAAATCTGATAGCAGTGAGAGACATAGGTTTAATCTATAATATGTGTAGAGCACATAGAGTTATGCATTATAATAGGAAAATACAAAGAGATGGGCCTAAGCCCATCCCATGTAACACTCTCCCCCATACTGGTATATATAAATCGTATGTACCCGTAATGATTTAGTAAACAATACTAGGTCCCTATAACGAATTAGTAAACACATATGCTAGTTGATCCCTATAATTAATAAACTCAATCTTGATATCTCCAATCTTGATATCTCCAGATACAATATTTCTCAAATAAAATGACAATTGACCTCAATTATTTAGTCCTTTAATGAAAGGCGGCATTTCAACTAATATGAAAAGCAGCTTCATTGTCACATATAAGTGTGATTCAAGTGAGCTCTTCAAATTGCAATTCTTCAAGTTATTGTTTAAGCTAAATAATCTTACAAGTAGTTGAGGTCACAGCTCAATATTATGCATCCACACTAGATCTTGCTACAACATTTTGTTTCTTTTTCCTCAAAGGTCAAATTACATTTTATTTGTAAAGTCAAGCCAATGTTGTGAGGTCGAATTATGCTTAAAGTTCAATTTATAATATGGTATTAGAGTAATTCAGAGCCTATCCTAATTAAGTTTGTTCGGCCTCATGTCAATTGCTATCAAGTTCCCCACTACCTCCACACTCAAGATCAGGGCGGTGCTTTTCTATTAAGGGCCTTCCTCTTGATTATGTTGTAGTTATTTATGTAATTGAAAGTTGTTGGAAGTCTCACATCGACTACATAAAGATAAGGCCAATTTAGAGTATATATATGGGTGCAAACCTCACCTTATATACCGGTTTTGTGAAGGTTGAATTAAGCTTAGAGTCCAAAATTCTTAACATTGTATCTAGAGCCTAAAGCTTTTGATTGTCAATATTTGAATTTTGAATTCATTAAAGAAGGATTCTTTGGTTTTTATCACAGGACACTGGGTTCTTATCAAAGATTGAGATCTTTGTGGCAAATCTTCATTGACTCGTCAATCTGCTAGATTGTGGCGTCTCCATCTTGGTTTTTTAGGGTTTTTCTCTTTCCATGGCTTCTTCTGCTGCCTCTTCTGATAGTGCAAGCCAATTTGCTCTTTTCAAGGTATGTAGATGATCTGAACTGTAGTTCCACTATTTTTATTGCACGCCCAGTTATATCTTCTTTTGTTGGCGACCTTGGATTCTTGACTTAGGTGCCACAAATCACATTTCTGGTAACAAATATTGGTTTTCTTTATCCTCTTGGATAATTTACCTACGGTTACAATGGTTGATGGGTCTAGAGTCTTATCTCATGGTATCAGAGTCCTTCTTAGAACCTATCCTAACAAGATTTGTTGTTTGTTGGACATGTTCCACCAGCTACCGGGCCGCTATGGGGCCACTCATTAATGTCTAGTTCTACGCACGAGATATATATATACCTCAGTGTGAAGGAGGTGTTGGAAATTCCACATCGACTACTTAGAGATAAGGCCTATTTAGAGTATATATGTAGGTGCAAACCTCATTTTACATGCCGATTTTGTGAGATTGAGTTAGGCTTAAAGTTCACTTCTTAACAAGAGTAAATTTGAGACGCCTCCCATCACTGAAGTGGAGGCCCTCCTTGATCATGAAGCGTGCCTCGAACTTCATCAAAAGTGTCTTTTTTCCCCTTATGTAAATTATTCTTCTTTTTCTACCCCTACTACTTTCCATAATAATTCTTCCAAGTATAATGTTCGTGGTGGTGCAAGGCGTGGTCGTGGCCATGGTGGTCGATTTGCCAACTTCTAATGTCATATTTGCCTTAAGTATGGTCATACTGCCAATGTTTGTCACTATCGTGCTAATCCAACCTATCGGCCACATGAATCCTTGGTTCTTTATAATCCTTCCACCAATCAACTATTGCATCTTCCATCCTAATTTACTGCTCCTTTGTCTATGGCTTCCTCAAGTTCCAGTGTTGCCTCTACACAACCTATTTCTGTTCTGCCCAATGCCTTGCTCACTTCAACTACTCCCGAGACAATTGCCTCATGGGTCCCAAAATTCTAGTGCTTCTTTCCATGTCACTAATAACTCGCAAAACATCCAGCAATCCAAGCAATTTGATGGTCTTGACAACATCTATGTTGGCAATGGTGAAGGATTGAATGTTCTTGCCTCTAGTTTAACTTACTCTTAATCCCTCCACAAACTCCTCCTTCATCTTTCACTTTTGTCATTTACTTGTTCCTTCTAATACTAAAAATCTTTTTAGTGTGTCAATTTGCTCTTGATAATGGTGTTTATTTTGAGTTTTATCCTCACTTTTGTATTATCAAATCCCAGGTCACTCATGAAACTCTTCTTCAAGGTGTTATTGGTGTTAATGGTCTCTATTCCTTCCCCCACACTCCAGGTTTCCCAACATTGTCATCTTGTCTTGTCCATTACCTCTCTTGTTTGTGATGTCTCATCATCCAATGCTCCACCATCCTCCGAGTCTCTCAATTTATGGCAGTCTAGATTAGGCCATCCTAATGTTAATGTATTAAAACTTGTTATGACACAGTGTAATGTTCCTTTTAATAGTAAAAATCTCTCTTTTTGTTCTTCATGTTGTGTCGGTAAATCTTATCGTTTACCTTCTCCATCTGCTATTGTTTATAGCAACCACTTCAATTAATTTTTAGTCATTTATGGGGGACCCTTCCATGTTCTTTCTATTGTCGGTTTCTTATACTATATTTCATTTATCGATCCTTTCTCACGTTTTATATGTCTCTCTCCTATTAAGCATAAATCTAAGGCTCTATCTGTCTTTCAACATTTTAAATCTAAAGTTGAACTTCAGTTGACACTAAAATCAAAAGTATTCAAATTGACTAGGGTGGTGAATTTTGCTCTTTTACATCTTTTCTTGCCACTCATGGTATCACTCAACATCGCCACATTACCGAATTGAGCCTAACTCTATTACAACATGCATCTCTTCCCTTGAAATTTGTGATCTTACTTTTCATGTTGCGATCCATTTAATTAATAGGTTACCTAATGCCTCTTTGCAATTCAAAGTAATCTACACTATTCCTTTTAATTGTTTCCCTGATTATACATCTTTAATGGTTTTTGGTTGTGCTTGTTTTCCATTCCTATGACCATATCATGCACACAAACTTCCTTTTCGTCGGAGGAATGTGTTTTTTTTCGGTACTCCACATCCCACAAAGGTTATCTTTGTTTCTCCATGTTTGGTCATGTTTATATTTCCAAGGATGTCATTTTCAATGAACTATGTTTTCCTTATCCTACTCTTTTTCCTTCTACTTCTCCTTCTATTCCTTCTCAATACTTTGGATCTCCTGCTCCCCTTAAGCGCCCATTCTTATCCCTCCTTCTCCATCGTCTTCTCTTCGGTCTTCTACTCCAACCACATTACCTTCTTCCACTGAACCTTTGCCACCTCCTGTTGTTTCCTATAATACTCATCCTATGCAAACACATTCGAAAGTTATTGCCATGTCTTGTTTTGTTCCTTCCTCCCTACTTCTCACACTGTTGAACCATATCATTTTACCACATGCCATTAAAATTCCCCACTTGGTTGTTGTTGTGCAATCTAAATATGATCTTTCATGATAAAAATAAACAATTAGAAATTGATTGTCATTTTGTTAAAGAGAAGTTGCAGTTCAAGAATCTCTAAGACGACGTAAGATATAGTTTAAATGTGTTGGAAGTCTCACATTGACTACAGATAAGACAATTTCATAGTATATAAGTGGGATGCAAACCTCACTTTACAAGCTGGTTTTATGGAGTTGAATTAGGCTTAAAATCCACTTCTAACATGGTATCAAAACCATTGCTTAAAAAGTCTATCCTGGCAAGATTTCTTGGACATTCTGTTCCACCCACTATCAGACTGCTAACGGACCACCCCTTTCTAGATCCACACACGAGATGTATATACCTCGACGTGAAGAGGGGGTATTAGAAGTGATGAAGGATTGACCCCAACCAAGGATGGAGGCACATGCTTAAGAAGACTAAGCATGTTTAGAAAGGAAGTTCACTAATCCTTCATCCCTTTCATTTGTGTTTGTTATTTTTGATTCCCAA
>Ga0099823_1000635_pt1 | contig 24708 bp, 14 predicted proteins | sample CowpearedBW_FD_76831 | JGI IMG/M metagenome (GOLD analysis project Ga0099823, IMG submission 76831) | Root nodule microbial communities of legume samples collected from California, USA - Cow pea red BW | ecosystem: Host-associated > Plants > Roots > Nodule | place: USA: California | collected...
ATATATAAAAAATATATATATATATATATATATATATATATATATTATAAAATTGACTTGTAAGGCATAATCCTCATCTAACAAGTCAATTTTATCATGTTAGTTAAGCTTAAAGTCTACTTTCTAAGAAACTATATACAAAATACATATAAATTATGAAAAATGAAAAAAATACTCAATATTCATGACACTCATAATTAACAAAAAAAAGGGTCACAAGTTTCTTGAACAAATCATACATGTAAAAAAAAAAAGTAAAATACAAGTTTTCTAGATAGGAAAAACAGCATCTTAGAAATTCAAGTGATACATAGAAGTAAAACCCATAATATAGCATACATAAAAATACTGCTCCATCAATTAATGATAACATTTACAATAGAGGTATGAAACCAATCTTAAGACTTTGTTTAGTGGTTTGAACTATTATGTGAATTCTTTTTTCACATGACATAAACTCAACAAGAAACTGATTAAGTGTTCAATCCTTAACATCCCTCGTCACGGTGCCGATGAGTTGGCAAGTTTAGGCCTATCTTCTAGATGAGTGTTTAAATAGTATACTGTTATGCCAGCTTCTATAAGTTTGGACTTTTATCATAATAGTTTATTTTTCCAATGAATAGGGGCCTCTTAACTGGTGTATAGTTTTATAGCTGGCCTGTCTTTTGTTCATGGGTGTTGGTTGGGTCGCGCCATGAGTTCTTTATATCTTTCTTTTTGTTTTTAATGATATTTTCATGTGATGGTAAATGATAGATGTCCTTGGGGTGTCAGTCTAGCTAAGATGCCAAGGATCATAGTGATGCCTAGCATGAGACTTTTATTTAAAAAAAAAAAATCCCTCTTAATGGGTAAGTTGAATTTTTTAGCACAAAGTAGAGAAATGCTTGGGCAGTTTCCATGCTTGAAGCTCTTGGTTGAAAGGGCACGTCGGAGAAACAAAACCAACCATGGGCCATTATCCAAACTATTTGATTTTATTCTTGTCAATAAATAGTTTTTTAAAATCATTTCACGGAATAAAAATAGTTTGATACTTCAGAAAATCTATGGCACTGATGGGAAAAAAGTGGTTCTCAAATCTATTACGGTAAAAACATATGATTAATAACTTTTTTGTTCTTGCAAATATAGAAGTTTTTGCTTTTAGCTCCCACAAAAAAAATATATATACAATATAATTCCTGTAATACCCTATTTCAGTCCTTTCCATTCAGAAATAGTTACGTTGCTCCATCTGGTGTTGGCACATAAGCTTTTTTTTAACAATGAGTTGTCACATGGCAACATCATCTGATGGAATCAAGAAAGCAATTTTGCAGCAGGACAAAACACCAAAAGTTTGAATATTACAGAGATCACACAAAAATTTACAGGGACTAGGACTAGAAGAAAAAAGTGGTATATTAGTATGAACAAAACAAATTTAAACTAAAACCAGATTATGAAGAAGAGGCTTTAAGAAAACTACATAGGCTTTTGGGAGCAGTTCCTGACAAAACTTTTACAACAGTGTAAGATTCAGTAAGATACAAGTTATACATTAAAATCTAATATAAAAAGTAGTTCAGAAAATTGTAAAACAAATAAAACCATTTGCTATATATATATATATATACACACACACACAAAGCAAGCTAATGAGGAAAAAAAGCAACATTAGAAGACAAATACACACCTTTGCAATGAAGACACCTGACAGCATCCCTGCCAATTTCATTTGAAAGAGTATATATATTAGTGAGTATATTTTTACAGAATAAATTACGCTCTTAACAAGATAGGAAAACTTCAGGGTAATTGACAAGTGCACACAAAAGAAAAACTCGCAAATGCATATATAATAATAAATAAATAAATAATTATCAAAAGAAAAAAAACAGCATAATAACGATGACAGTCAATCATTTAATAACTCATTAAATCAAATTATCATCGCTCAACCTTAAAAAAATATCTCAATGTTATGCTTAATAAAAGTTACAATGATCCCCATTGTTGCTGATTTAATACACTCCACATATTTTAATAAATAATTCTTGCTGAGTTGGCAGGCCAAACCAAAATTAAAATTGCCCGTCCATACATTTTTTATCACTCTAATCTTAGCAAAAAAAAAAATTATCCTTCTACAGTCCTATTCTGTACTGGTTTATGTGCATAACATTATTTAAGGATACTATTATAGAAAAACTAATATATCATCATACATACGCATGTACTGATTCTTATTTAACGAAAATCCAACATACTCTCTATAATGACAATATTAGATTTGTTGCTTAAGAAGTATTTCATAGGTATACATTTCTTATAGACCACTAGTATCCAAGTTTGAACTATGGCTTTCATGTAATGTTTTGGGCAGATATTGGCGGAAGGAATACTAATTTCGTAAATTCTTTTACTCAGATATGTAATATTTCTTAACAGACAAAAACAGATCATCAGTAAACTTGAAAAAACATAGTCTCATCTTCAATCAACTACAACAAAACTAGCATGAACAAGATTACAATACAAAAGAAAAGATAACCCATGTATAGAGTAACAGAAAAAGAACTAGACATAACACAAAAAATACCACAAATACCTCATTGAAACATCTTTGTTGCAGTGTCCGCATTGATGACAATCAGATCTTTCCAATCTAGTAAACAGATATGAAAATCCCCTTTCCTGAGGAATTTTCTTGTTTACTTTACCAATCTCAAGCATTTTTCCAAGTTTCTTATCAGTGGACTTGCGAACAATTCTTTTTTCCTCAAAATTCTTTAGAAGATGCATTGGAACATAAGATTCCTCTAGCCAATATTTTTTTCTTTCACTAGAGGATTGTTCCAACAGAGAGCCATGTTTAATAACAACATCCGGAATAGCCCTTCTCTTTCCAAAATCAATAAGATATTTCACAGATTGCCCTTCAATGCACTTCCTGCGTACAATTGATTTTTTGAACAGCCTGACTGATTTTCTAGATTCCTTGTCCAACACACATAAAGGATGATTGTTCTCAATATCAAGCCACCTTATGTTTGAATAAAGCTCTCTAACCTGAAAATCGTAAATAGCTTCTTAGATTAAAATGTATTTCATAACAAGAAAACAAGACAAGTTCATCAGCTTATGCTGACTATGAAAGGTTAGAATGTAACATCAAACAAAAGACTCATAATGTGTATACAGTTTAAAGATTTATTATGTCTTTGCTTTGGGTCCTCTTCAAATTTAGAGGGCAGCATTATATTCCCTTTGGCAGTTGCATTTATCATGTTTTTAAGAAAATTTATATATTCCCCACTGTGTATATTTAACGTATCATATCCTATTATTTTTCATATCTTATTATTTTTAAATTAAACATATCGTCGCATTAGATACGTGTCATATCTGATACACGAATTGTACCCATACATCATAGTATGTCACGCAAGAAAAATAGACAACTTTGTAGCCTTCTTAAAGACTTTAACCTTTATATTCCTTGTTTATTACTTCCATTGTTTCTGATGATAACTAATCCCCTGTTTGTACTTACCCTGTTTTTGCTAAAACATAACAAATCTTCAATTTACACCACAGCGATTATCATCTTCAACAGCCAGGTAATCATACCTGTAAAGCAAGCTGCTCAGCACTTGTTGACATCTCAACAGCTGCTCGCCAGGCAACAGATCTGCTTCTCCGTGCAAAGTCTGAGTTCTCAAGATATAGAATTCCTGGTATCTTCTTACACCCACCTGTGGAATTTCACAATTTTAAATCAATTCAAAATAACCATTCAAACAGATAGGCTCCTAACACAACATGCACAGCATACAAACAAGAACAATTTGAATACCTTGTCTAGCAGCCTTGGTAACCAAGGAGTGAGGCAAAGCCTTCAAATTAAACAATTTTCGGGAAAGCCTGCCACCTCTCCACCAGTACATTCCCAAACCACTAGCACCGTTTGAAGATGAACTGGTTTCAGTATCTGAATACCTGGCCCTTTTCTTTGCAATACCATGCCTGGAAGATGTGCGTGATGAATTAATCACAATATGAATAGCAGACCCCATTGTAGGAACAGAATCCACATGCTTTAACCAATCTGCCGAAAGTGCAAAAAGCCGCAAGTTGGATTCTAACTGCCAAATAAAACATCATACAGTGTCAGACATTTAACTACAAATATTCAAAGAGAAATGTAAACAAAAAGCCAATGTTAGCCAGCCAGTCGGAAAAGACATGTTTCTTTTGTTGCTAGCAGTCTTTAAGATCTAGTGATTCTACATCGTAGTTTCAGCTTCAATAAAACCAAAGGTAGCACATAAAGAAAATAGTGACAAATTAGTAAAATGATATACCTCTGGTACATTTATGGAAACATGTACACATTTATAAGGTGTGTACACCTGATACTTATTATTTATTTTGTCAGTCAGTTATATCACTTATATAGCACTAGCCAAATCTGGCCACCAAGCAATGTTAAATTTGTAGGAGAAAAGGTTCTGTTTATAGCTCTATGGTGCTCTGCTCAGGTAGAATTAAAGGAAATTGATATTACTGATATGCAGAATATGATACAACTCTGTTGCCTCTATGAGCCAATTTGGCTCAACCTTTTTCCTCTTTATTCTTATTAGGGGGATTTATGACCCCTCTCCCTCCAAATGTACATTATATGTTCTTCATCTATCAAATAAAATCAAAGGAAAAAAGGAACAAAACCTTTAGCACATTTCAAGTAAAAATATCAACAACACACTCTTGGGCAGTGTTAAGACTATATCTAAACGAACAAAAATGGTTTCCTGTTTTTACTTTACTTCTAGTGATTTAAAAAGAAAAGAGCTTAATGAAGTTATATTAATATCTCAAAACTTGACAGGCATAAAGGAGTTAAAATATTCATGTGTTTAATAAAAATGAATGACAGATAGAAAGCAAATCCTTACAAGAAGCAATAATCGCTTAACACGAACAAAATCAGATGTCTTCAAAAGATCTTTATGCCAAAGATTTGTTTGATGCAGATTCAGCCATGGACCCAATAAAAGCCCACGTAACCGAACCTCGAGAGAGAAGATAAGACATATGATATCTCTAAGATGTCCATTCTGGATATTCCTGGGTTGAAGCCCAACCAAAGTGCTATTGGACACTTCCCAAACAGGCTTCACAACAGAATTAAACAAACAATCCCTGTCTTCATTAGCAACTTTGCAAGTAAAGCACCACCCACATTTTTCTTTTTGAGCAGCTGCATCCAGTTCGGGAATACTTGGCCAACAAAAGTTAGTAGATTTCTTCATAATGACCTTGGTTTGATCTGAAATAAATTCTTCTTCAGACATTGCAAAAAGCTTATTCATTTTTTCAGGCGACTTACACATCAACTCCTGTGCAACAAATGAAGCTGTTCGGGCAAAACTATAATAGTTTACATACTCAATTCCATAAGGTGCTTCTGAAGTATCCTTACTGTCCGGGGAGGGGGTACTGCTAGCACCTACAGATCTTAAGTTTATTTTATGCCCCACATCCAAGCTGGAAGATGTCAAAGAACAGTCAGGATAGTGTCTTTCTGGTACTCCTGGCTGATTCAAAGATTCATTACATCTATTGAAATCATTGAGCCCACACGTCTGAACATTGTTGGTGCCCGTTCTCGTCTGTGTGGTATCAGCTGATCCATCTGAAACAACGCAAGGACTTTCTATGGTGATCGTTGAGTCTAGGCAGTTCCCAACTTTTGGAAACTCTTGGCCAAGTCGCATACAACAGTCAATAGTTGAATTTTCATCCAACTTTCCTTGATCATGGGCCTGATTATTGTCCAAACATGTCTCTGAAGTAGAAGGTGCCAAAGATGTATACACAGTAGAATATTCTCCCTTCATCTGCATGTTCTTGCCGGAACTTTGATTAAAGACACTATTCCCCACACTCAAGTTAGCTTTGATATCCCAATGCTTATAGATAGCCATTAGTATGCCTCCATATAAAGGACCCATAGATTTTAGAGCTTCAATTACTAAATGTATATCATTTCGGTGGTAGTAATAGAACAATGGCCCTGCTTCAGATGAGCTTGACCTGCAGAGGTTTCAGCATTCAAACAAAGTGTGAACACTCTAAAACGATAAGAAGCAGGCACAGAACAGATTAGACTTTAGATATGTGAGATATGGTTCGTATTTTTCACAATGACAACAACTCTAGCCACTCGAAATTTAAATGGAAAACTACATCTAGTAAAAGGTCGGTTGTGGTATAATAGAATTATGAAATAGACAAGGACAAGTAAAACTGTAGGCAATCTATATGTTGTCAACCAGATGTCCTGCATGAATTTTCGTCTAATACATTGGGATAACTTTGAAACAAGATACCAAGCAGCCTAGATGTTCAACAGAAAGCCATACAGCAATTTCCAATAGAAGAATTTTATGTCACTTACGAAATAATGTTTAGCAAGCTAAGGTATGTGGCAGACACACAAACAGGTATAACTAAACTTACACTAACAGGTAACCGCAGCTGTTGAAATAGACACTGCCATCCATATCCATCCCTAATAGGTCTGCTCCTCGAAGTGACCTTCGTGATTTCATCCAAGCCCTGTGTTTGCCAATTCCACACTCAGGGCAATACCAGTCACCTTCAGGCAGTTTGTCACTGGCAATTCCCACACATCGTGAGTGGAATGCAGCAGGGCAACCATCACAGCATATTAAACTACCATCCATCTTGCACAGGCAACATTCGTCACTGTTCCAGTCAGTTGTCTCATCCACATTCTCCTCAGTCAAGCAGGAGCCACCAGACACATCCATTACAGCTCTTCTTTTCTTGGATGTGTCAAAATACATATTCTGATCAAAACCCATATCAGTCTCCGTTACCAAAGATCTTCTGTTAAGCTCTGACCTTATGGCTTCTGATTCAATCATATCATCACACAGGTACTGGAGAATCTCGACCTTCACAATTACAGGTTGTCTATAGTAATCAGTTCTGAACATTAGATGTTTAATATCAAAACCAGTTTTAAATCCTGAGCCATGAATCAGAAGATACTCTGCCATGAAAATAGGCCACGTGACCAGGTCCAAAAAATCCCAGTTAAGATTCCTGCATTAAGGTAAAAATATAAAAATGGAGAACTTGTAAGGATAAGACGGTCAAACAGATTGACGAGTATAATTGAATGAAAGAAAAATTAAATAAGTATACCTCAGACAATTGGATGCAGACTCGCAACCCTCATTGGAAAGGTATTCCAAATGCTTCCTCAGAGTTTGCAAAATAGAAACATGAATACTGTCAAATAATATACTTGGAATTTCAGACTTCAGTGCAGCCACAAGATCCTCCAACTCAAATGGACTCAAAAATAACAAAGTACTGAATGATCTTAAACAGGCATAAATAGAAAACAGTTCAAGAACAGGAACATCATCTAAATTCAAATTTGTAGAAGACGGGGGCAATTGCAGCTTTGGAAGAACATTGTTGCATTGCCTGTATCTCAGATCATTGTTATATTGCTCAGATTTCTGAGAACCAGGGATTAGAGGTTTTTCTTCTGTTAAGGCATCAGTTTCCAAGGTTACCAAAGGATCATCAGCCACTTCCACTTCTAAGGTGCTTGAAACCCCTTTTATAGCTGATGCTCGACGAGAGCTCCTCCTTAAAACTGTCTCTGGCATGGCTCCTGGATTATTTGATAACTTTCTTCTTTTCCTTCTGCTATTTTCTTGTTTGCATGGACTTCCTGAAACATCTAGGAATTTTTCTTGTTTGCAAGGACTTCCTGGATCATCTTGGTATTCATGAATTATGGCAATACCACCTTCAGAAGGACAATCAACTCGCTGAGCCTCCCCAAAATCTGAATCCCTAACCGAAATTGCACTTGAGATCTGATGAGAATTAATAGCCCCTGTGTCATCTTTGTGACTGTCTCCTCCATTCTCCTCAACCAAACACAAAGAACCTTCTTTAGATGGATGATCAGCAGAAACATTAATTACCTCCGGTTTAACCGCATCAAAGGCGTGATGCAAATTACCACTAATACTGTCATCTTCCACAGAACTATAATTGACATTTATCTCTTCCTTTTGGGACAGCCCCATCTTACCAAACAAAACATTACCCACCTCAGAATGTCCATTTCCGTCATCATCACACCGAGTTTCCTTACCTTCTTCACATACTACCTCCACGTTCAAATCAAAGTTACATTCCCGCTGCATTGCCTCCCCTCCCGGGTCAACGTCATCCTCATTACTAACATCCAAATTTAAATCAATGCAATCTCTTCTCTTCAAACCATCTTCATTACTCACATCCAAATTTAAATCCTCATCCATATTAAGCCTAGCATTCAAATCAAGTCCATCTTTAACACAACTAACATTTCCAGATAAACCCTTGTTCAAACTATCTTCTAAGGCAACTTCCTCTATCAGAGTTTCTCTAACCCCATTTTCCTCCTTAGTCCCATTAACATTGTCCTCAAGATTCCCTCCATTCTCAACTATACCATCCAAATTTCTCTCTATCACACCACTATCTAAATCCAAACCCCCACCACTAGCTGAAGAAACATCCCCATCCAAAACCCCTCTAAAACCACTACCCTCCGCCTCCAAATTCTCTCTAACATTACCTGAACCTGCTTCCGCATCGCGCTTCCGCTCCATGCAGCGACGCTTCTTAGGTTTCCGACCAACTCGAGGCTTAGCCTTGACACTCTCCGGTTGAAATTGCAAGAGAGAAGCCACCTCAGAAGACTCCAACTCCTCAGAATCACCGTCTTCGTAAACGATCTCAACAAAACCAGAGGCAGGGTCGTACGATTTCACTGTTCCCGAAATAATCCCAACCCCCTTCACCTCTTTCTTAACTGTCTTCCCCACAAACTCCATCGCTACACTGCAATTAGGCAAGTGATCTCCATGAGCAATTAGGCACAACTAATGATGAAAAAGACTAAAGAATTGATCAAGAAGCTAAAAGGAAAAAAAAAAGTGAGGTAAGAGAGAGAAGCAAACCCTTGTGGTGGCGTTGATGCAGCAGAAGAACAGAGAGATTCGAAGTGTTTGGGAATTGAAATTGAAGAGAAGAAGAAAGTGCAGGGAAGAGAGAGAAACAGAAAGGGTGTGGAAGTTGAGAGGAAAAGAAAGGCAAACTAGTCCCTCCTTCTCTCCCTCTCTAATGTTGAAAATGTTGAAGTGGGTCAAACTAACTACTGCTAACTGGACAGAGAGAGAGAAGAGAAATCAAACAATAACAACAAATTCTTCCCATTTTCAAACACTTTTTTTTTTTCATAACAATTTAAACTGTTTCCATTTTTTTTATTTTATAAATAAAAGACAAATTATAAAAGTATTGTTCAGAGTATGAATATATTGTTCAGGACAGTTCCTAGTTGGTGTTTGACTATCCATTGGTGGAATTTTTTTTTCTGCAACTCTGTTTTTACTATTTTTTTTAGCTTTTAACATATTTAACTATTTTGGTCTTCATAAAACTATGAAATTTAAAATGGTGGATTATTTACTATAAAATGTAAAAATTACCTAAAATATTTAACCATTTTTTTGATTTGTTTACTACATGGTTATGAATCAAATAGTAGTAAAAATTGAAAAAAAGTAAAAGATTCCCAATATTAATAGGCTTGCATGCATGCAATGCAAAGTGTAATGTCAAAAATGAAATGGGTGAATACGGTTTATGAATATCCTGTGTGATTTTGTATTAAAATTGTAATAACTTGCATTTCAAAATGAATAAAATTGTGTTCTTAGGGAGATGGTCTCATCATACAAATTACTAAATTCTCTGATTTTTTTTCTTAATTTTTTTATTAAATCATTGTTAAAAAATTGTTTTATTTTTAGATTAAATTATAAACTATTTCATTTTCGAATTTTATGAAAATGATATAAAACATATTCTCTGACAAACTACACAAACTACATCGGTCATACACCAACTGCTAAAAGCATTTTTTTTAAAATATTGGCTTATTTATTGCACCCAATTAGAATTGCTAATAAATTCATACATTTCAAATAAATAAATATATAAAATAAAAATAATATCTGTCTAATAATTTCTTTTAATAAAAGTCTCATATAGTTGAACCACTCTTTCCTCCCATTAACAATAGATAAAAGTTAGCCATTTATAATTTATTTGATGTATAATAATACAAATCGTAATCAGATATCAATTTATAATACAAAAAATCTCAATTAAGGGTCAAAATGTTGCATTCTTATAAACTGAAAAATTAAACTTAAAAATTACATGGTTGTCTTTTTAAGAGGTAAGAAGTGGTTGAGTGTTTTTCTGAAATAAAATTAAACAAAAACAAATAAGTAATAGATTTAAAAATAATAAATCCAACAAAATTAAACTATTTAATTGAATTAAGATAAAATATTATATTAAGCTGAACTCGGACTCAACAAGTTTTAAAATAGCTACTCAGACAAGTCATGCGTTAAAGATGACATCATATATAACAGTTGTATTTTTAAACGTGACTTTTTGTTTAACTTGAAATTGAGTTCACTTAAATATTAAATATATTAATGTTTTTTCTACGTGGAGAGAATCTACGTGCTTACCACACACATCCATGAATAAATGCATATATCAATGTTGATTCGACCATTGGAAAATAGACATTGTCTAGTTAATTTACTCTACATTTGCCAATAATAATCTTACAAAGTTGTTTTTATTGAAATGCTCGTACAAAAAGTTTATTGTCAATAATACTTTATAACTTTATTGTATTAATATTTCTTTATATATAGATATTTATTATAAAAAATATTTCTTTATATAGAGAATAAGACGTAGATAAAATATTATATTTTGTTCTTAGATTAAATTATAAATTATTTGTTCTTAAATTTTAGGTTTAAATCAGTCTCTATCTTATTTAAAAATCTCAATTAGGTCCTTAAAATAAAAAAAAAAAGACTCAAATCGTTAATGATGTCTAAATAATTAATAACAGTGTCATTAAACGTGGTTGTTATTTGTTTACTTGTAATGTTAATTGTGGTATAGACAAAATGCATTAGGTTAGGTTAAAATGCATGGTACTAGTTGGACTGCATTAGGTTAAAATTAAAGCATAGGTAAAAAATAAATTTAGGGTTTTGGTGATCGAAGGAGCAGAGAAGGAGATTTTGTCAGAATTGCGAGTACGCCAATGAGCAACCAAAGGAGTTGTTAGTAGTGAAGGTGAGTTTCATCATTGTGGGTGGGTTTTGGTGTGTTATTTTACTTCATTCGATATTTGTTGTCGTAGTTGGATTATGCAATTTTGTTTTGGGATGTGAATGTTCTATTGTTGGGTATGAATGAACTAAAGTTGTGGGTTTTGTTTTGGGTTTTTGAAGAGGTAAAGTTGTGATCTTCTGTTTCGTTTTGAAATTTGTAGAAGTTGTGGTACCCTATTTAGGTGTTTCAATGATAGAAATCATAAGTTGTTTATTATTTTGTGGGCACAATTTACAACAGTAAATATGTGTGTGTGTGTGTGTGTGTGTGTTGTGAGCGTTTTGAAGTGGTAGTCCACCATAGTGGAAGCTTTCTAAGTGATGATAATAGGAAATTGTATTTTGATGGGAAAAAACACAGTAGTTTTGTGACCCAGATGTGTGGAGTTATTTTGATATTGTAGGTAACTAGAAGAATTGGGACACATTCAAGTGAAAAAGCTACGATACTCTTTATGAGGATGGTTAGTGTTGGAAGATAGGTTGAAACTTTTTATTGATGACATGGGTGTTGTGCATATAGTTAACATAGTTAGGCTAAACGGTGTAGTGCATTTGTATATGGTACATAAAATGTCTAAACATTAGATAATGGACATGATTGAAGGGGTTCAGTTAGATGTTGATGGTCAACATGGGTTATAATATATATAAGGGGTGTTAAGTGGTGAAGGTGAGAATCAGTTCAAGGAGTGTCAGTTACAAGGTGATGGTGAACCTGGGTTAAACAATACACAAGAGGGTGTTGAATTTCAGTGTAATGGTGAAGGTGAGAAGCAATTATAGGAGGGTCAGGTGGAGGGTAATTGTGAGGGTGAAAAACATTTCAATTGTTTTTTTATCATTTTTCAAAAATGTGTATCAAATAGATATATTTGTTTTGTTTTTTAATTTTGTAGAAGTTATGGACCCCATTAAGGTGTTTTGGTGGTAGGAACCATAATTTTTTAATTATTTTGTGGGCATAACTTACAACAACATATATATATATATATATATATATATATATATATATATATATATATCTCCACCTCAACACCTTTCAAGAGGTAAACCAAACATCAGGCATAAAGTTAAGGCTAGGAAGGGTTTTGTTATGACATTTATTCTATGATAACTTAGTTTGGTGTATTTAATTTAAGCATGTATTTCCTTTGTGCGTAAAGAGGGGATGTATTTTGAGGTGTTAATTTACGTCTACATCAAATTATCCAAGCACCTTTATTTTGATGTAATCATTAAGTAAAATTGTTAGACTGCCATTTTCTTTAGGCGAGCAATGAAATTTCACTCGGTGGACTAATATGTATCGCTTCTTCATATACACGAATTTATTTTTAGCTTTAACAAATTCCAAATACAATGTTTAAACAACCACTGCCACATTAGTTAAAAACATTACATTAAATACTTCAACATTTTACAATACAGTATGGGGTTTTCAACAATATTGATATTACAACTATATTAATTACGCACACAAGAAACATCATCTCTATTAACAAATTAAACCATTTTTCCAAAATAAAAATACACTTCTTTAATTTCTCAATTTTCATCCTTTCAACACCCATTTATTTTGTCCTCACCACAAATCCATCCATTTCTTCATTTTTTGGTCCATGTTTTTCTTCAATTCCTTGTCCACTACACCATTGGAAATAATTACAGTCAACCAGTTCTTCACACCCAATTTGTTTGAGAAAACAACAAAATCTCACTCAAAATTTTGCTTGAATGAAAAAAAATATGTGCATTATGCTTCCATAGATCTTACCTTGAACTTTGGTCAACTGCAAAATTGTTTTACTTATTCTTAGGGGTTCTAGTAGTTCTCAATACTACATTCTCTCTCAATTAGCAACTGGGTTTTACGCCCAACCTCCTCACTCCACTACCATGAGAAGACATGATAGGTTGCATCCCCCATATGTTCAAGATGAATAAGAAATAGATTAAGACATACTTTAGTTGAACAATGAAGAACGGGGAAGACAACATCTTCTTTCGGGGAAGATAAGCTCTTCTTTCAAACCCTCCACATTTAAATCTTAGTAAAACTCATGAATCTCTTAAAACAGGTAGAGAGTTCATTAAACACGTTAACTACAATGAAATTTCAAACCAAATGACACATATTGCATACAATATTACAACTCATCAACATCAAACACTGATTCACAATAAATAATGAAAAGAACCTATTTGATACACTTTTTTATTTTTAAATAATTCAATTGAGACAACTTAAAATTTAAGGACTTAATTGAAATTTTAGAACAAACATAAATTGTCTAAAGGTTTAAACCTAAATTTTATTTGAGTGACTTGAAACATTTTTTTTCAACTTACATGTATTTTCCATGTGATAATCACTTGATATATTATCTGTTAAGGATATAATTTACATGATTATTTAAAAATTTAATGACAAATTAGTTTATAATTTATTTTAAATATAAAAAAAAATTATAATAATTTTAAAAATATATATTTTATTTATTAAAAAATTACACTATCTGTTATTATGATAATATAACATCCTCTTATACTCCATTTTATAAGTTCATCTATTATTTTTGTGCTTTGACAATTGTTATTTTGTTGGATAAATTGCCTATTATCTACCAATAAAAAGTTTTTCGAGAATAATTGTCCCAATACATTGCATTCACAAATGCTTTCAAATATGACTTGTAATTTCTGTAATTTTTAGTTTTTAGAAATATATCAATTTCACCAAATTGATAAAAAGAAAAAAAAAAAACCTACATTTCAAGGTCAACCATGTGATACACGCACAAAACTCTTACAATGCTTATTAACGACTCTTCATGTTCACATGTTTAATAAAAATTTCAATCGTATTCTTACCACTAACATATATCTTTATTTATTATAATTAAATTTATCATTGTAAACTTCAAATCTTGCTGTTATATCATGGATAACTCAATCTATATACTATGTTTTTAAATATAATTTTACCTTAATAATAACTACACTTTCAATCACTTATTCCTTGATTTTGCACAAATCACCAACCACATCTATATTGCATTGGAGTGTGTTAAATATATATCACATTATCGTGATCATATATTAAATTAAGAAAATAAAAGAATAACTTTGAGAGTTTTTTTTTCAAATTATAGAAAAATAAAAAATAAAAACTACTTTACAACATTACCTTCATAACTTTTAGACAAAAGTATTAATTTTCCATTTAAATTATACTTTCTTCCTTCCTCGCATTTTTTTTATACTCCATTTTGTTTATCGCATCATACATGAAATTTTCACCATTACCAAAATACTAAACTATATTTAAGTTTGTTTTATTTTTTGTTTTCCTACAACTTGATATCTTCCCGAGAGAGTAAAGTGGTTGAAACAATCAATGTCAAATCTGCATTGGTATCTGAACAAATTGAATTTTCGAACTTAATTCCACAGAAATTAACTTGTCTTTATTGTTGGGACCAAGATTGCTTTCAACCATATTAATTTTGGGAGGCTATAGTTTGGTCTTTTCTATCTACACCCCTTTTGTTTTCCAATTACCCCTTTCATAACGATAAGGTTTATGATCTTGCTCCAGTGACTTTATTTCACCTCTTAAGTGTTAAACAAACACGGGTTAAATATGTTTTTGATCTCTTAATTTGTAGTAAAATTTGGAATTAATTTTTTTTTTAAATTTTGAACCAATCTAGTCTTTCATCTATCGAAATACATAGATTTAGTTATTTTAACCAAATTTTGTTAAATTTATTTGACGTTTCAAACGCGTTTGATAATAGTAGTTGACTTAACATTAAAGCGAAAATGTTTTAAACAGTATAAAAAACTCAAATACAATATCGAAATGCGTTTGGAACATCAAATGAATTTAACAAAATTTGGTTAAAATGACTAAATTCACGCATTTTTAAAAATAAAAGACTAAATTTGTTTAAAATTTCGAAAATAGACTAATTATAAATTTCATTGAAAGTTAAAGGACCAAAAATATATTTAACCCTACAAATAATACAATATAACTTGGTATTTCAATAAGTTTTTATAGTTTGTGAACTTAGTAACATTCGATTTTAGTTCTATAAAACACATTTTAAGTCAATTATTGTGGTAACAAATTCCTTTTAAATTTACTCAAATAATATCGGAAGTCTCAGGTCATATCGACTTAAGATAATATAATTTTATAATATAATAGAATATAAATTTAATCTTATAAATTAATTTTGTAATTGAGTTAGGTTTAACATTTTTTTAGCATTTTTTTTTCTATCCTTTTCTTTCCTTTCAGCCGCCTGAAGCATAAACTGCTGCATGATTTCCCATTCACTTCAAACAAATGCTTTTCTTGCTATTCACTCTACAACAAACAAAAACCTAATAATAATAATAATATTTGTTGTTTCTCTTAGTATTAACGAAACGATGCCATGTTTCTCTCAGTATCAACTATCTATTTATCCGAGTTTGCAACTGTAAAGTAAAAAGACAATTATATCCCCATATTGATTATTTTCTCTCCTTGTAAACGAGCGCAACCAGAATCATTTGGGTAATTTCACGACACGTTCAATTCTATAGTACTGGCGTAGTTCCTCACGATATTGTTTTGAATTTGGAAGTGGCATTCTTAAAAAAAACGAAACAATCGAAGTTGTGTTTCTTTGTATTCCCACTTCTATATAAATGTTCACCAACTCATTGAACTGCATATAGGGGCAATTTTTGTAAGCATTGTTGCGACAGAATTGTGGGATTTCTCGTACAAATCAGAGAGAAAAAAATGGGAAGTGGCAGCACCTATTTGACACTGACAATGTTAGTGGTCGCAGGATGTTTGATGTGTAACACAAGAGAGGTTTCAGCACAATGTGGAGGAAGTGTGACAGATCTTATATCGCAGTGCCAACAGTATGTGCAGAAAACAGGACCAAAGATTAAACCTTCAGCAGCGTGTTGTGCAGTGCTGAAACAATTTAATGTGCCGTGTGCTTGCAAACTCATCACCAAAGAAGTTGCGAGCCTTGTGAGTATTCCAAAAGCTGTGTTCGTTGGACGCTCTTGTGGTTTGAGTCTTCCCCCAGGAATGCGTTGTGGAGGTAATTAATTAACATCAGTTTCCTTTTCTGCTTAAAATTATTTATGGTTAGCAAAATGATGTTTTATATAATAAACAACTAACGGAAGATTTTTGTGTTTTCTATATTATAAATGTTATAAATAAACAAAATAACATAAGATATTCTCGAGTCCATATTTTATAATGATTTTTTAAAGTTAAATATGTTTTTATCCCTTAATTTTCAGTGAATTTTGAAATTAGTTCATCTCGAAACTTTGGATCTATTTAGTCCTTCATCTTTTGAAATATATGGATTTAGTCATTTTAATTAAATTTTGTTGGATTTATTTGATGTTTTGTACGCATTTCAGGATTGTATTTAAGTTGTTTATACTGTTTGACACATTTTTGCTTTAATGTTGAGTCAAATACTATTATGAAACGTGCTTGAAATGTCAAATAAACTTAACAAAATTTGATTAAAATAACTAAATCCACATATTTCAGTATTTCAAAAGATGAAGAACTAAATTGGTCTAAATTTTCAAAATTGACTAATTTCAAAATTCACTGAGAGTTAAGGGACCAAAAACATATTTAACCCATTTTTGTATGATGTCCTATGTTGAGATTAAAAATATATCATATTAGTACTTTAAATATCTTTTTAAAATATATATATTTTAAAATGTTCAAATTGAAAAATTAGTAACAATCAGGATATTATAAAAATACAATAAAGAAATAGCAAAAAAAAAACTCAACAAAGACTCTAAATTCAGATATTCTCAAACTTTAATACTATTTAATTGAAATATTTTAAAAATAACAAATTATAGCCTTTCTAATATGTCAATATTATTGTTTAAATGTCAATTTCGTTCGCAAACATATTTAACCTACAATTTCTTTGAGTTTTGATAATGTGATAGTAAAGAGATAAAGGTTTTTCGAATCATTTCATAATATATATTAAAAAATTTGTGAGAATATAGTAAATATGTATATTTCTCTTTCATAAAAAAGTTGGATGGTTTAGAAATTAAATAACCATTTTTGTATTACTCTTAAGATTCATTTAGATGAATAACTATGAAATCTTTCTCAAAAAATTACACTTTATTAACCTCTCAATTATTGTTTTATTTTATAGTTCATTTACTTGCTTATTAGTTCTCAGTTTTTATTAACAAATTAAGCTATAAAAAATATAAAATATCGTCTTTTTCAAATTTTCCAAATATTTTTATAAACTTATGTCCTTTTTTAGTAGTACTTTTATTTCTTAAATTTATAATAATGATTCAATATCCTTACCCTATCTATTTTTAATTTAATATAGTCCATATATTTTTTTTTTTGAAAAAAAGGCAGTCACTTATATTAAATCAGTGTTATTATCATTTCTTTCATTTTGTTCTTAATATTAGACAACAAACATATAAAATTATTAATAGAGTTTATTAGTCTTTGAACAACATTAACTGAAATAACCAAAAAAAAAAATCATAGAGTCTTTTCAGAAAATATAAAAATCACATTGAATATAAAAGAAATAAATGATGAAAAAAATGTTACTAAATATTTATTTTTATAATAGTCAATAAATGAATGAAAATAAGGAAAAAATTGATGATATATGTTATTGTTTCAGCTATTGTAATCCCTCCAGCCATGAAGTGAATGAACATTTTCGCGATCTGCCAAATGGTTTAATAAGTGTCTCCTTCATGCAGTGGCAACCAAGAAGGAGTGTTTAAAATGTAATAAATAAATAAAGAATTATATTATTGCACAGCTTCAATGTTAACCATCTTTTCCTCCACTGGGTTAATAAAATTGGAATACTTTGATTCGTGGCTATCGTCAACCACTAAATGTGGGAGACATGGATCACTAGTTATCTAAGACATAAAAATTGTACAAAAATGGCTCTAGAGTACAACGTCTCATCAAATAATAATTTATAGTTAGTTTCTATTTATAATTTCTGTTATATAAACATTAGGATATAATTAATTTAAATAAAAGGTTTAATTCTTAATGTGTTTCTTTAATTTTATTTTAATTTTTAAAAAAGACTTATAATTCTTTTTTTCCAATTTAGTTCTTTAATTTTAAAAAATATATTTAATTTGTTATTTTCATTAGATGGATGTTAATGTTGTGTTTAATATTATGTGTCAATTTATAATTTTTTTAATTTTTTTTCATTATTACTATATTTTGAATTATAAATCTAAATTTTGTTATTACATTTTTATGGTATTTTGTAATTTCAAATTTCAAATTTAATCTTGGTCACCATATTTTTTAGATTTTAAATTTTGTGTTAACAATATAAAACTTAATTTTTAAATTTGTTAGTTATTTTTAACTTTAAATTTCTCATTGAATTGGTTAGTTATTATTTTTATATTCAATTAAATTGTTTATAATTTTTAATCTATGACATTGAAATTATTCTTAAACTATTATTTGATTGTATCACAATTATAAATGAAATATTAAATTCAGTAATTTATTATTTAGTTTATTAACAATTTTATTATTCAATTATTAATTTATTATTATGTTGTTGTACTATGATATTATCAGGTGTTTTAGAATTATCAACTTTGTTAGTAACCATTTTATGGTATATTGTAGGAATAATCAAAATACATGTACCAACGGAAATTCGGAGATAAAATTCGCTATAGATAAATAAATGATACTTGAGTATATCTATTTTTCACGATAGAAGTTATAGTTATTTTAATACATGTTATGTTTATAAATAGATTTAGTACTTGTATTATATAGACTAGCGTAAACACAGACGCTATCAGGACTATTGTGTGTACGCATTTTTTGAATTATATTAATAATTAATGATATTGTAATGTTAATAAACAAAATAAAAGTATATTTATAAAAAATAAAGTGAAATGTATGGAGAAAATATAAAAAAAATAACTGTTGATGAATAGTATGAGAAAAAAGAAGAAGGAGATAAGTAAATAATTTTATAAAAACTTGTAAAAATAACTGTTAATTTTTAAAGATTTAATAAATAATTAAATTATAAAGGGTAAAGTTAGAATTATGAAATGTGGACACAGAGAGAATCTCCTTTATATATAGTTATAGATTCACGGATACCTAAACTCGAATAAATTTAAATTTAAATTTAATTTATATTTTATTAAGTTAAATTTAATTAATTTTAAATTTTGTTAGATTAAATTTAATTAAATCTTAATTTATATTTAATTTTATTTTTTGTGTAATTTTATTTTTTAAATTTATAAGATATTTTTATTTAAAATATTTTTATAAGATACTTTTAATTAAAATATTTTTATAAGATATTTTTAAGTGAGTATCCAGTAAATAAACGGACGAATTACAAGTGAATTTTTTTATTACAGATAGATACTATCTGTCTTTGATCTGACTTGTTGCTATTCTTAATACATAGACTAAATAATATATATATATATATATATTATTTTCTGGGTCAAACTTTTATGGGTTTTATTTTTGAAATCTTTAAAAAAAATAATCGTATGATGCCACGTTGCTGATTGTGCATTGTTCTTGTAATGAATTTAATATATTGATGAATTGATATGTTTGTAATTATTTTGGTTTCAAATATTTGTAATAATTATTAAAATTTATATTTCGTTACTTTGTTAAATTATTTGTGTTGGATTGAATTAATTTATGAAACTAAATTATCAGCATAGATAGTTCGATAATTAATAAAAATAAAATACAATTACTAACTTTAAAATAAATAGTTTTGAAAAAGGTTGTTCTTGTTATTCTTAATAATGCTTCCTCACAAAATTAATAGTGCACAAAATAATAAAAAATCTATAGATCAATAGTCAAATGGACAACAATTAATAACAATACAACACCATTGCAAATAGTAAATAAATTTTGAATATGAATATCAATAAAAAAATAATGAATCAGAAAATAAATAATAATCAAATGAAGAAACACATGAAGCAACCAAAACATATAATTTTGAGACAGATAATTATTCAAGAGGATTCTCACAAAGTAAACAATATCCAAACTCAGGACTTTTTTTAAAAAAAGAAAGCATAATAAAAAAAACCATGAATTAATTAGATATATAGATCCATTTCTCGTCCAAATTTATCTTCTTCGAAAATTACCAAGTCACTCTCTATGAAGGGCACAAAATTGTTACTGACCTTTACCCCTCTTGATATTTTTTCTAGATACTAGCCATTTCTATTTTGCAACAGAAAATATAAAAAAAATTAAATATATTTGTAACAAATATTTTTAATATGTGTCACTTTATATTTATATTTTTATTTTTAACAGTAAGTATGTTTTTAGTCTTAAATTTTCACTTAATTTGAAATTGGTTCATGTTCAAAATTTTAATATATTTTGGTTCCCAATCTTAAAAATGGTTGAACATAATCATTCTAATCTAATTATGTTGATTTTTCTTAGATGTGTTGGATGTATTTCATGTTATTATTTGAGTTGTTTACATTCGCAGTTCAATATCGATAAAAAATGTGTTCAACATCTAAAAATATTTGTTAACATTAGATTAAAAGTAATATTTATTATTTTTAAAATTTAAAAACCAAAATATATTAAAATTTTGAACAAAGAAGAATTCAATATCGAGTCAAAATAAAAAAATTAAGGCTTAAATACTTTTTTTCGTCCTCATTCTCGCAGTGTTTGTTGCGGATGGTCCTCATTTTTACCAAATGTTTAAAATGGTCCTCATTTTCGTAGTGTTTATTGCGAGTGGTCCTCATTTTTACCAAATGTTTAAAATGATTATCATTTTCGCAATTCGTGTTTAATTTAGTCATTTTTTGTGACGCCGTTTAAATGTTTAAATTAGTAACAGGAAGAAGAAGATTGTAACAACACAAATTGGGAATAGAGGAAGAAGATTGCAGGAAGTGACCAACTATCCAACAATTCATTTTCAAAAAACCTAGTTCACTTCTTTATTCTCAAATATCTAATTACTACACAACACATGTATTAAATACACCCAGTACAATGTAATACAAATAGTGTCACCTAGTGTCACCTGTACAGTGTTCCGTTACTAATTTAAACGGCGTCACAAAAAAATACTAAATTAAACACAAATTGCGAAAATGAAGACCATTTTAAACATTTGGTAAAAATGAGGACCATCCGTAATAAACACTACGAAAATAAATACCATCCATTTTAAACATTTGATAACAATGAAGATCATCTGTATCAAACACTACGAAAATGAGGATGAAAAATGTATTTAAGCCAAAAACTAAAACCATAATTAACCATTTCTAATATATTAAAAAATTACTTAAAATGGAATTTTTACGCGAAATAAACCTTTCCACCAAATTATAACCCTGAAACAAACCTTTCCCCGATTTATAACCCGAAACTAAACCTTTCCCACCAACTTAGAACCCTACGCATCAGCACTGCCTCCCTCTCTTCACTCTCTTTTTCTTACATTTCTCAGAAGCTTAACTCTCTCTCCCTCTTGCGCTTCCCCAAACCCCCTTCCCTCGTCGTCTCCGCCACTGCGCTCGCCGAACCGGAAACCGAGGACCTCAAGAAGTTCGTCAAATCGTCGCTTCCGGTGTATTTGCCACGCAGACAATCATAGAAACCGGTCGCCGTAAGAGCGCCATGGCTCGCGTCGTTCTCCAGGAAGGAACCGGCAAATTCATCATCAATTACAGTGACGCCAAGGTCTCACCCCTTTTCTCCCTACTTTCTTTCTCTGTTTATTTCAAACTCTCACCCTACATTATCGGTTTCATTGATTTTGTCATCAATTGGAATTTGGAGTTGTGGTTTTTAATTTGCCGAAATGTGAATGGCATATATCTAAAGTGTGATTAGTTCATTAAGAGTTATAAATTGTAATTATATTTGAAGCTTGAGGTTAGGTCACATATCCTCCTTATTGGGTTTAAGGTTCAGAATCAACTGGTCCAGTCTTGTTGGTGTTGGAACAAACCCTTGAGTTGATTAAGCTCAGAAATTTTCTTGAGTTGATTTTAATGTGGGTTATAGCAAAACTTAGAAACATTTTCTTAAATGTTTTTGGTGTTGTTGAATTGTTTTTCAATCCGAATTTAGAATTTAGCATAGGTGATCAGTACAGAAGTACTACTTACATGGATCAGTATCTAAGTTTTGTCATAAAGTTCATTTTATCAGTAAATGTTTTGTACAAAAGTAGAAATGGAACACCTTAGGTATCTGTCACAGTGTGTTTGTTTGGTTGATGATTTGGGAAACCGTACCGTGCGATTAGAATATGTGTTGTTTACTATTCTTAGAATATGGACTGGAGATACAACTTAACAATATTTATCTGTCTTATTCTTATTCTTGATACAACAAACATATCTCGAGTCCATATATAAATAATTGTATCATATTTGTCCTAATGATCACTTAATTTATCGTTAAATAATAAAATCATCTTTGTTAATTTTGCAGGCATCTGAAGTAATTTGTTTCCTTTCTTTTACTTGCAGTGTATGGGTTGGAATAAATAAAGCCACAACTCAAAATTGCTCTTGCTTTAGTTATTAGATTGCTTTGGATTCAGAGAGCTCAATTTAGTTACGGTAAGTCTCCATTGATCTGAAACTATTAACAATTTGCTTTAGTTCATCTTAGTTGGTTGCCATCGAAACCCGACACTGAATCAGTGTCCTAATATTGGTCGCTTTATGAATTTCATGACACATGAATGCTACTGTTGCCACCAAAAATTATATAATTCTAGTTACATTCCACATGGCTAGGAAGAATTAGACTGGTGTATAGCAATATCTCCATGTTCCCGATGGATTTTCTTCTTGTTGGCAAAGTTTTGTGCTGTATTGTTGTTTATTTTTGCTTCCAATCTATGTTTGGGTCGAATGTGTAAACATGCTAGAGTTGGTCGGTGCTTTGTGTTAGGAGCGTTATATGTTCTTTTTGGATTTAATGAATATGCTTACTCACATGCCATATATATGATGAAATGCTTGAACATTTCAGAAATAAACTATAAACTAAGCTTTCATAATGTGTTGATGGGTGAATTTGTGATGCTCTAGTAACTATACCTGTTGGTTTTCTTGTTTGCATCTGAAGTAATTTAACAAAAACAAGTTTCAAAAAATAAAAAACAAAAGCATGGGACTTTTTTTGTTATTATTATCCTGTTGATAATGTTACCATATTTTTAGAACTGACAGGAAATCAAACCAGTGAGGCATCCAACTGTCTTTGGCTTATAGTTTGGTTCTTATAACATTAGTATTATGTGAAATATATAGCACGGGAAGATCCATTGCTATTGTTATTCTTAAGAAGGTCCAACCAAAGCGTTTAGTTTTGAAGAGATGATTTTTTTTGGTTTGAAACTGTCATATTGATAGTAATTTGTTTTTTGATGTTGACAGTGAGAAAAAGGTGACTGTGTATCTGAATCCAAATCTGAATGGGTTATCTTCAATTTGGCAGACATGGTGTTAGGCAGATCATTAGAACTAGAGATATCAGTTATGATAATGTTGTGGTAAACCCACTCCTGTTTGCTTCCCAAGGGCTTCGTTACAAGAGGAAGCTCCAAGTTATCCTTACAACTGTAAATATTTATCTTTAGTTGTGATGCTTGTTTAATGGGTTGCATTTAATTCAATTTTCTGGAAGTTTATATTTTCAATTTACAGGACATAGATAAGCTGGGAAAGGCAGGTGATACTGTCAAAGTTGCCCCTGGATATTTTCGCAACCACCTAATGCCCAAGCTCCTTGCTTTCCCTAACATCGATAAGTTTGCTTATCTTCTCAACGAGCAGCTCAAGGTTTTTTTTTTTTTTTTCATTAATCTCTGTTTTACTTACTTTTATATGCTACTTCCTGGTCAATGCCATTCATCATTAGATAAATTGATTTCCACTTACAATTTTATTTATTTTACTATGTTCTGGAATAAATTTTTAAATTCATGATATGATAATGCTGTAGATATCTGATCCTTAAGACAACTGTGTCCTTTACATTTCTTTCTCTGTTTATGTGAATGCGTGTGGTTCATGTTGTCAATATTCTAAGCTTGTCTTGGTGCATAGGCAGTCTACATAACTTTCTTCTCTGTATTCACCATTTGGCAGTTTGATGTTTTAAATGATTCAGATCTATCAACCAACTGAGGAAGAAAAACAAGAAGATCTCACTGTAGTTAAAGAGTCAAAGGAAGATATGATGAAAGAGTATGAAAGAGCTGCACTACGTCTTGATAAA
>Ga0099823_1000637_pt1 | contig 24690 bp, 16 predicted proteins | sample CowpearedBW_FD_76831 | JGI IMG/M metagenome (GOLD analysis project Ga0099823, IMG submission 76831) | Root nodule microbial communities of legume samples collected from California, USA - Cow pea red BW | ecosystem: Host-associated > Plants > Roots > Nodule | place: USA: California | collected...
AACAAAGCCTACAAAATGGATTGAGTACACCTTTTCCAAGACTGAAATTTCTTCATCTTGCCAAGTCAAAATTGAATGTGTCTTGATAGAAATCTTCAAGAGGACCTTCCAAGATAGCTCCAAGAACCTGTTTCACACTTCTCTTTCTTTCTTTTGGTTGAACAGATTCAGCTTCAAAAAGTGCAGAAACTGTTTTTATATAACAGTTGCTATCAGGCACGAACCTAGTCGACTACATTAGTTGGCTAGTCGACTATCGGGAAGTGCATAAACTGTTTTTATATAACAGCTGCTATCAGGCACGAACCTAGTCGACTACATTAGTTGGCTAGTCGACTATCGACGCAGCAGATTAACATTTTCAGATTATCACACACATGTCATGTTAACCATTGTCATGCTATTATGGACATCATCAAAAACATTTCAGATACACTTAATCAGCAACAACAAACATTTAAAATATATTTTAATTTGTATATATTTTTTTCTTTTATATTTTTAAAAAAAATATTTTTAAATTTTATGAACTATGTTTCATTAATATTTGCAAATTTAATAATTGTTTTGGTTCTCATGAAATTTTATTTAGTATTATAATCTAAAATATAAACAATTATAATTTATTTTAAAGTATTTGATATCGAAGAAACAATCATTCTTCTAATATTGAATATTTGATAATATTATGTTTCCTTTATCATAATTTTTTTATTATTTTATAAAAAATAATTAATATTAATATTGAAGTAGTAAGAAAATGGGTATGGGTATGGGTACGAGATTATACCCGTTACCAGGTGGGGATGGTGATGGGACAAAAGTTTAATACCCGTTGGGTTTGGGTATGGGGATGGGGATGAATTTTTTTTACGGGGATGGGTATGGGATAGCAGAACCCGTGCCCGCCCTGCCCCGTTGCCATCGCTACGCGTAGCACCTAGCGGTGAGGGTCATCCCGCCAAGTGATACCTTTAGAGGTAGTGTGAGGTAAGGCACTTAGCGCCTAGCGGCAAATGTGACCCTCCAGGCGGTCTAGAATTGAGTTTCGCTTGGAGGCTTTAGAGTAGTGCCAGGCGATAATGTAGTGGCAGAATGTTTTTTTTGCTTTGGATGGGCGTGGTCTACAATGCTTTGGTGATACCTTAAAAAGCGTCTTGCTGGAGTGTTCCTTGAATTTTGGCTCAGAACAGTATCCCTTGAGTTGTGACTCGGGATAGAGGGTAAACACGTGACATTCCTTGAGTTGTGGCTAGGAATGACATCTCTTGAGTTGTGGCTCGGGATGGTGGATGAACGCGAGGAATGCTTGAGTTGTTGCTCGGATTGGCGAGTGTTGCCGGTATGAGTGTGCGAGTTGTGGCTCGTACGGATGGTTCCAGAAAGATTGCCTTCCTCGGTATTTAACCGATGAGTTTGGTAGTCTTGGGACATTACGAACTATGTTTCGTATTGGGAACTCCACCTAACGTTACGGAGTGTGGTCCATAACAGGTTTCCTACATGTGTTCTACAAGCTATGGCTTGTAGGTGTGGTAGCAAAAGCATCTCCAAGTATACATCTAAAGACGTAGAACATGGATAACATGGTGGTGGCCATGTGGTATGAAATCAAAGGATAGGGTTCCTTTGACTCGTGTTTGTATATATTGACTGATATTTATATCTACGTATATGTAGCGCATCCCATCTGTTTATGATTGGCAATGATCGTGTAATTCGTTACACGAGAGCAGATGATGTTGTAGGTGGACCTGGTGAGGCATAGAGCCAGAGCGTGGGCTATCTTGGGGATTTTTCAACAGATTTTTACTGCTTTGTGGATTTTAAGGACTTTGTAACCACTAATGTTATCAGAATTGAAATTTGTATTTGATTTTATATGTTTGGCAGATTTTTGAATAATTGGCGATGTAATAAAGTTTTAAATCTTCCCGCATTTTGGGAAAAGGTAGTTTAAACTAATGCGTTTACATTATCTATTTTATTTTATTTCTTTAAAATTCGTAATATTCGACCAGGATGTTACACATGTCGTACCCCTTGAATTGTGAAAATGGTACTGTCATGCATTTTTATATTGACTATAGCAATTCCAACAATCTCCAATGCATGGTCGTTGCCCATAAACACATATCCACTTGAGATTGACTCATAAGAGTGAAACCAATCTCGATGACGAGTCATGTGCCATGTTGCACCTGAATCCATTATCCACCTTTAATGAAAAAAAAATTCACCATTAAGGTTGATCGCTGCTTTGCTCACCAGAATTTCTCCATCTTCTGAGGTAGTTGCAATACAACCTTGAGAAGTTTATGTTTCATTCTTCCTCTTCCAGCACTCTTTCTATGTGTGCCCTTTCTTGCCACAATAGTAGCATTTGTATTTGTAATTCTTCTTACTTCAACAGCTTAACCTGTCATTATTTTGACTCCCACTAGAGCCACGTTTTGTTGATCTTGCTCACGTCATCGTCAATGCTTCTGCTTGTTTAGAACTTTTCGCCCTATCAACTTTGTTTTTCTGCCTGGATTCTTCTTCAAGAATAGATCTAGTAACATCCTAAAAGTGTAGACATCCTATAACATTATTATTTGTAATATTGATGATGAGTTAATCATACAAGTCAAGTAAACTCTGCAGTAGAAGCTCTATGTGTTCATTTTCAACTATGTTTGAAATCTGCTGCTGATTGTTGAGTAAACAAAGTGTTCAAGTGGTTGATGTGGTCCATCACCGTAGTGGACTCACTCATCCGAAGAGTGTAAAGTTTCCTTTTCAAGAATATCAATGTGTGAAGAGACTTTACCTCATATAATTTAGTAAAGGTGTCCCAAATCTCATTTGTTGTTTCTTTCTCTGCCACACTGGAAAATATCGAATCTATTTTGGTTAGGTGCAAATTCACGATGGCATTGTTGTCAATTTCCTTCCACTTTTGATCCGTCATTTCTGCGGGTCTTGCTTCAATTGCTATTATGCAATTGTCCTTTCTCAAAATTGCTTTCATCTTAAATTGCCACAATGAGAAATTATTCTCATTGAATTTCTCTATCTCAAAGTTTGTTGTCATAGTTTTGAAACTGGCTTATGCACTTTTCACTATGAATAGTATTGTCTACTGGAATACCACAGGTAGACCGTGAACCAGATATGTTAGATTCAGATTGACCCACATTATTTGCTCAACCCTAGGTTGAAGTAGTAGGTGAATAAACTATTTTGAGACCAAAGTTGGTCCAACAAACCATTTAAGAAAATAGAATGATTAGATATAAGTTTTAGATTGCCCAACGCAAACAAAAAGTTATGCGGTAAAAGGGGAGAGAATATTTTTAGAATTTGAGAAGTAGTGTACTTTTAGAGTGACTTAACTCATTTATTTGATCCAATTGTTTGAGAAATTGCCTTATTTGTCAATTCTCCATGTTATTTTTTTTGTCTCTTGATGGACTCTTCTCATTGTAAGTAGAATCGAATTCAGCGCCATTAAAATACATTCTTACTTTTGGGTATAAGAATTCTAATAAGAGATTATTCCTTTATTAAAAGGTTGTTTTGAGAATGAGCTGCAATTAGGGATGGCAAAGGGGCGGGGACGGTTTTGTTATCCCATACCCTCAGAAAAAAATTCATCTACATTCCCATACCCAAACCCAACGGGTATCAAACTTTTATCCCATCCTCATCCCCACTGGGTAACGGATATAATCTCATACCATATCCATACCCGTTTTTTTACTACTTCAATATTGATTTTAATTAATTTTTATAAAATAATAATAAAAATTTATCAAATATTCAATATTAAGAGAATTGTTGTTTCTTCGATATCAAATATTTTGAAAGAAATTATAATTGTATACATTTTAAATTAGAATACCAAATAAAATTTCATAAGAACCAAAACATTTATTAAATTTGCAAACATCAATGGAACCTAGTTGATAAAATTTAAAATATTTATTTTAAAAATATAAAAGAAAAACAAATATTCAAATTAAAATATTTTAAATGTTTGTTTACTCCAATTTTTCAAATTCTAATGAATATCTTTTTTTATACACTAATAAAAGTTATAATACATCACTTGATCAAAATGACGCATAGGAAAAATATTAGACTAATAATAATAAAATTTTAACATAGATCTTGTATATTTTTAACTTCAATATATGTTTGATGGTGATTAAAAAGATCATGGCAATTACACTAAATTTTTATATTCTAGTAAATAAAATTTATTTATACAATTATACTGACAAAATTAAACTATGATTGATAATGGGTTAGAAAATAAAAAATAATTATATAAAATATATCAAAATAGTATTTTACATGATGAAAATAAACAATAAATAAAAATATTAAAAAATTAACAAATGTGTGTCTTAGAAATAATTTGAGACACTATTAAATGAAATCACACAAAGGAAAATAAATGTATAATTAAGAGTATAATAAGATGAAAAATAACTTAGAGATCTAAGAAAACTTTTCAAATATTAACATATATAGTCAATGGTTGAGAAATAACGAAAATTGTTTTAGTGAAACAAAATAGTTCTTCAAATGAAACAAAAATTAATAATAATAAGTAAAGAAGAATTTTTTTATATTACATAGTAAATGAAAGATTTATGTTATTAAACACTTAAATTGAGAGTGTTAAACATTCTCATGTGAAAGGAAAATATACAATAAACGAGCCAAATGTGAGTAGAGCTGTCAAAACGAGTAATCTGGCCCAACCTGGCTCGACCCACTACAGGTTGATCACTTAGTGAGTCAACCTAACCCGGGTCACTTATTAGCGAGCCAAAAACATTCGAACTCGGTCCGACCCACCACGGGTTTGTGCGTTAAACGGGTTGGCTCACGGGTTCACTTAATTAAAAAAATACAACTTTTTACTTTTTTCGGTCAAAACTAAATTATAATTCTAATTAAAATCTAAATAAATTTTAATACAATCCAAATACAAACTAAAATCACACAAATACAAATTATCTCTGTGTTGGCTAAAAACAAATAACCTTGTGTGACCATTTATTTGTGGGTTGGTGAGCCAACCCGGCTCCCCACGGGTTCAACCCGGGTGAATTAGGTTCTAAGTGAGCCGAGTCAAAAATCAACTTGTATTGAAATTTGTAAAAAAATTTCAACCCAACCTAACTCGCACCCGTGGTGAGCCGGGTTGGCTCGTGGGTTCCAACCCATTTTGACAGCTCTAAATGTGAGACATAAATATTTAATTTACATACATCATTTGAACATAATTACATAAAGGTTATGATAAGATGGAAAATATATTAGAGATGCGAATAAATTTCATGACAAACCTAATAATTAGAATAAATAAAAAATAGAAAGTATATATATATAAGGTTACTTAATTAGTTGTGAATATTTTAATAATTTAAACGGGGATAGGGGTATGGCGTGAATGAGTATGGGGATGAGACGGATATATACATCCCTACATCCAATCAAAAAAGTCAGGGATTCCACATACCCATACCCATATTCATTCAATGCAGGGATTCCCCGTCAAAACGGGGACAAGTTCAGACAATACCCATGGGGCGAATTTATTTGTCATCTCTACTTAAAATAGAGTTGAAAGGTATGTTTTGCAATTTCTTTTAGGACAATTTAATTATGAAGGACAGAATGCAACCTCACGTCTAAAATATAAGAAAACAATGACCTCTGGATATTACCCAAATACCCTAACTTAAATAGTTGACAACTGTCCAATTTTTAGGTTTTTTGGTAACTTTCCATTTTGGATATTACCTAAACACCCATTTCTAAGTTTCTAACATGTGTCATTTTCTTTGGTTTTTTCGTCCTTGAAGGTTTAATTGTTGGGCTTCAACACATGACCCAAAACTAAGTTTTTTCAACTTTTCTCCAAAAGCTTCAGCACAACTCACACACTCACCTACCACTTTGCCACACTTCTTTTCTCCATTCTCTCTCCTCTACTCTTTCTTCCTCACACTTTCAGCTTCTCTTTGAAGCTTCTTCTTCCTTTCCATCACCGAGATAAGTGTTTGCTTCTCTAACTATTACCAACGTAACCCAACACAAATGTGTATGAAGGTATTTTTGTTGTTGTTTCAATTTCATCTCATAAACCTTTTTTTGGTTTTTCAAGTGTTTCGAAACCTATTTTTGGGTGATCAAAATGTAATAACTTTCGATTTTTTTGTTCTTCTTTTTTCATATCCATTGTTACCCGTGTTGTTGTTTTAGGTGTTCCGTAAACTTATTATGAGGTTTGATAAATATTTTTTTGTTTATTTCTTTAGCTAATTTTCTCAATAATTTCACTAATAAGCTCATAAATATTTGCTTCAACGTTGTTTATTACATGCTGCAAGTTAACATTGAGTGAAGTCCTCTACTAAAACAAGTTGGTTTCGTGGTTGGTGTTATTAAAGGAATAGTTGGGCAGACATGATTGAAGGTATTTTACAAATAAGATTGTGGGTAAAACTATTGTAACTTCCTGGGTCATGTTTATGTTTTGTTCTTTGACTCATGTTTTGTACCAATATCTTCATTTGTGGCTATAAACTAACTAGCTTAGTTTGAATGAATATTTCTACACACATATAATTGTACATAATTAGAAGGAAGTTGTTTCTGATAGTTTTTATGCAGGTGGTGGTAATATCGCATTGACCAAGTGAATCAAGATCAATCAAACACTTCATATGATGGTAACAAAACCAGTAGCTATAAACTTAATTGGTTAATATTTTTTCATAAAACTCACTCAGATTCTTTAGAATAACAATTTTTAACTCATCAAATTACATGAATGACCACAATCACTTGTTGTTTCAGAGTTTAGACACCCAAAGATAATCTTTATCCATAAATAGGTTACTTTTTACATTTTCCATGTTTATTTGGTTCTTAATTTTTTGTTTATATTTATTGATTTATATTTAGACATAATGTTTATAACTATTGAATAATTTATCTTTGTATTATATTCTATTCAAACACGATTTACAATTTACAATTGTGTGTAAGAGTTATTCGGGTAGGTAAAATAATATTTCGCATTCATTTATTAATCTGCTCCCCAAATTTTGAAGATCAAGCTAAATATTGCATGATATGATTGTCATTGCAGGTAAGGAAGAGAACAAAAACAAGCTTGGAGATGTTGTTCAAGAGGTATATATCAATTTTGCCAACAATATTACTTTGTTGTTTCATCTTATTAATTAATTTTATCATCATATACAAATGATGATGTGTTATGGATTGAATGATTTAGGAACCATTTGTGAGACGTGGAGTTTGTCAATTGAGGAAGAAAGGACTTGGGAGAAATAAATTTAGCAAAAAGAATGTGAAATATGTTTCAGATGCATATATGGTCTTGGTTAACTGACAATTGATATATTTTTTAATGTTGTATGTTTTGATTGATAGAATTTTGCAAAATTCATAGTTAGTGTAATTATATCTCGTGTTGTCCATGGAAAAATGCAAGACATATTGATATGAGTTATGTATTTACCATATTTATTCACGATCGTCTCTGAAAAGTAAAAATTTTATGGTGACAATTTTTTTTCTTTATAAATAAAATTGAAGTCCGAGTTTTAAAACTACAAATAAATGGTTAATTTACCAAAAGAATGAATGACGAATTTATCATATAAATGAATGATAAAGATTAGAATTTAGGTATAATTAGTCGTATAGTACCCAGTTTGGGGCTAGTGGGTCAAATAGGTACCCGGTTAAAAAAAAGTGTCAATTGCATCCCAACTTTTGAAAAAGTGCTTCAATTAGGTCCCTTTTAAACAGAGTTGACTAACGGCGTTAGTCAACATGCCACATGTCAGTCTGTGGTTTTTTTGATTTTTTAAATTTTTTTAAAAAAATTTTAATTTTTTGAAAAATAAAAATAAGAATGCCACGTGTCAAGTCCTTGTGTGTGACACGTGGCATTGTTAGTGTCGTGGCATCACAATGCCACGTGTCAGTGTCATTATCAGATGTCATTGTGTTGATTTCGATTTAGTCCCCATATATGTCTTTTTGTTTCAATTTAGTACCTAAGTATGTGTATCTGATTCAATTTTGTCCCAATTTTTTTAAATAATTAAAATATTTTTGTAATCAATTTTTTATAAGATTAAAAATAATTAAGTACAAATATTTTTACAAAATTAAGTACTAATATTTATATTGTTTCTCTCAATTTCAGACCAAATTTATTATTTGTATAAATGTTATACTAATAATTTTTATTAAAAACGACTTTTTAACATATTAATTTATTAATTACTTTTTTATTAAGCACTCATGTTTTGTTAATTTTTATTTTTTTTCCAATATTATCTCTTACTAATTTTAAACCAAAATTTCTATGGGTATGAATGTTATACTAATTTTTTTTATTAAAAATGACTTAATAAAATGACTTTTACCACTCAATTTTAATATAAATATCAAATACTTAATTTTTGTAAAACTTTTATACTTAATTACTTTTAATTTTATAAAAAATGGATTTTAATTATTAAAAAATTTAGGTCAAAATTGAATAAGATACACATAAATAGGTACTAAATTGAAACAAAAAAACATATATAGGGACTAAATCGAAATCAACATACAATTTATTTTTAGTTAATTTGCTATAAAAAATAATATAATTAATTATTTAAATTTTGTATTATCAAATTCTTTATTTAAATATTATATACATAATTAATAATAATTATAACACTTAAATATAATTATTTAAAATAAATTATTTATTTAAATATAATAACAATTATATTAATTTTTTTAAAACCGACTTAGAAAACATACAGACACAAATTTTTAAATATAATATTAATTATATTTGAAGATTGCAATAGAAAAATATTATAAAACTAATAAAATAAAATTATAACATATAATAATAATAGTTAATGTAATATGATTTGTTTCTAAAAAAATTCATTAATTGTTTTTAATTTTTTAATTATGAGTGAATTTTTTTATTCCATTGAAATCTTTTAAATTTATACATTTACATTTAATAATTATATGATTAATTTCTAAACATTTTTTATCAATTAGTTGATTTTATTAATTATTTTAAATTTCTTTAATTATGAATGAAGTTTTAATTGGTAATTAGTATAATACTATTATAAATATGTATCTATATGTTTCTATCATTAAATCTTTCATTCACAACTTCTAATGAAAATTTAAATTTATCACTACATTGGAAATCTAAATTTGTCACTGCTCTAAAATTCTGCACAACTTCTAATGAAATTTTTTTTAAATGTAATTGCATAACGTTTAAATAATGAATACGAAATCTAAATAAATGTTTGTATAAATTTTTGTAATTATTATTTGCACTGTTCTAGATAATCATCATTGCACCACTGATCTAGATAATTGAACCGCTCCATTAATTTGGACTGCTCAGAATATTAAAATAATCCATTAAAATAACAGTTAGTTGAGTGTTATATTACGATTTATAAGCCAACCCTATTCTCTAAATTAAAAGTTAACAATGCAGCATAATTGTATTTTTTATTAGTCATTTTTTCTTCTTATTATTAGTAGTATTGTTATTATAATTATTATCAGTAGTCTTATTAAAAAATTTAGTGTTTTTATTTTGCATGGGACTAAAGTTCATAATAGTAAATTTTAACTATATAATACTATTATTTTTTTATATATTAATTTTATATCAATTTTACAATATGACACAAACAAATTCATATCCGAATGTATAATTAAAAAGAAAAAAACATATAGACTCGGGCGTAGACACGGGTGTCATGCTAGTAATATAATAAAATAAATTAAGTTACTAATAAATATTAGGAAATGTTTATATTACTATAGAAAACCTTAATTGAAAATTCTATAAACAGGTAAATATATTAAAAATATGAAACAAAAAAGGAGGTTAGAATGTTAGTTAAATCAAGTAAAAATATATAAGGAGTAATAAAATATAAGAAAATTAGATTCAAAGATAAAGATAAACAAATAGAATATGAGAAGACCAATAAGGATGAGTAATGAGAAATCTAATGAATGAATTAATAGTTAGATTGGTCGACTTTACATTCATTGCTTTTAACCGTAAAAATTACGGTAGCGAGGAGGAAAGAATATGGTATTAGAATGAGTGGTTGATATGTATTGAGTTAAAAAATAGTTAATTCAACTTGATTTATTTTTTTTAAGTAAAAAAACTTATAAGTCGGTTCAACCTCTAATCTGATAGTTTACGTGAGTTGATTCACTTAAATATATTTTATTCTCCTAATTGATTTTATATATTTATTGGAGTGCAATCAAAGTTGATTGACTCTACTATGACATTATAATAGTATAATCACACCGTTTACCTATTTTACCATACATTCTTATCAAGATGACAAGTAAAAATCAAAATATCAACCTATATAATTGGAAAAAACATAAATTAATATCAAACAACTTGAACAATATTAAACAACATTATAGTGATTACAAAAAATTAAATTGTGAACCTATATAATTAGAAATAGTAAATAATTATAATAAAAATGATAAAGGGTTGTTGTAGCTTGTCAATCCACCTTCAATCCAACTCGATTTTTTTTAATCTACAATTTAAGTTAGTTGGGTTCATTTGACCTATATTAAAAAAAAAATTAAACAACTTATATGTTTTGTTTATTCTCTTCTCATGGTATGATCTAACAAGAGTTTTATTTGCATCACTATTGTTCAGACCCCCAAGTCCATCAAGACATTGTTAGAGTTAATCACCACATCAGTTTTCTTTTTAAAAGACCCTTAGAGGGTGAAAAGAGGAAGGGGTATTTAAACTTCCCTTGACATTGATTCCTTAACGATGTGGGATTATTGAGTGTACACAACTTAAGCTCCCCAATTGAGGTCTGGGGGGAATGATGGTTCATCCCACAATGGAAGGCTAAGGGAAATCACTTTCATTTCCCACATACGAGACCAATGTTTCGATCCCAAGATCGTCGAGTGACATCATTAGGGTCAATTACCGCATCTGAGGTATTGTCCAGTTTGGAGCCTACACCTCAAAGGTGGAAGGATGAATGTGAATTTAAACTTTCCTTGACCGCAACTCCTAAGCGATGAGACTATTGGGTGCACTGGAATAATTATTAATTATTATTCTTTGTAGAATTATATGTAAATAATATAACTATATTAATGACTTGAATATTATATTTTAATGTTTTGAATATTTTATTGTTATGGATATAGTTATTGTATTTTTTTTTCTTACTTTTCAAGTGCAAAGAAATAAAGGTATATAATGTTCAATTCTTGAACTTGAGAAATATAAATATAAAAGGCCTAATCTTTAAGAAGAAGGGATATACATATACGAGACTTACTCCTCAAGATCAAGAAGTGTAACATATTTGGCATACTCATGAAGTAAGAGAGTAAAAATATATAAGATAAACTAAAAGTTAATGTTAAAACATAACATTCCCTTTTGACAAGGGAAGAAAAACTATTTGTCTCCTTGGATTCTTAAAGTTGGTTTCATCCTTCAACATGAGTGGCAAAATTAGTCAAGCTTATTGGATTGACTTGTCATCTTGTCATTGATTTAGTGGGATGGTTGACTTTTTTAACTTGTTCTAGATTGGCTCACCAGGACCACTAACCCATCAAGTCATAGGCTGGCAGGACAACCCATCCCACAAGCACGTTTGTTGTATTTATATTCTTCTATTAACAAAAAGAAGAGGAAAATAAATGAGAACATGGAGAAACAATGTGACATGTTCTAACATGATTGAGACAATTAGGTAACTTGCATTGTCAATGGATTTCATTTATTGCTCTCATCATGTATGTTCACAACAAGAAAAATAAACATTTGGTATCAACCAAAAGCTAACATGAATAAGTAAAAATTGATGCTAATCAGCTATTACCATTGGATTTGCATTACGTGTGACTCTAAAATCATGGTTGCTAATTCATTAACATTGTCTTTTGAAGGTTAACTCTAAGTAGCATAGGTTAAGTTGACACCAATTTATCACTAATTTTTATTTTTTTTATTAAAGCAATTTAACATCGGTCAAACTGACATTTATGATTTTTTATTTTAAAACTTATTTAAGGCAATGCTAAATTAAATATACTTTTAATATTCATTTATTTTATCATTTTTAATTAACAAAGAATTTTAATTAAACGAAGCATTTGGGATGATCAAACCCATATACAATATATACTTAGTGTATTACGAATAGAAAGACATTAATACTAACATCCAAACATTAATATTTTACATTACATCATCATCAATTTGATAGAGTTTACACAACATCTTAAAGATACATAAATGCAATTTTAACCATACTTCCTTCGCAAGGGCTAGCTTGCTACTAGCCCAACCATCAGGAGATTTACATATCCCAAGTGTGATTATAGCTATATATGTTGTATTAGCTTAACATAACTACTCAAAGATGATTTTCTTGTCAATCATGGTTATTTGTCCTTCCTTTACTTCACCCACACCAATGGCATATAAATTGCAATATGTTATGTCTCTCCATTTCTCCATCATTCCACATCACATGGTCTTTGTTTTGTTGAGAAAGACTTTTGTTACTCTAAGCACTCCAATATCCACACATGCATAAGAATGTAGTCACAATAGACTAAAATGTCTTGGAAAAGGTTACAAATTTCCAAAACTATATGAATTTAATAAACATGAAATATGTCAACAACAATCTTATTTATGTTTGTTGACATATACCTCTTATGATCCTTTCACCTTAAATATTGACCTTTGGTTCGCTCCCCTCTAAGATATTTCCATGCAAAAGATATCTTTAGCATCAACCTTTGCATTCCTAAACACTACATCATTTCTCTTATTCCATAGGCCCCAATTTACAACTATCCAAACCCTCCACCAAATCATTTTCCCTTTGTGGTTAAGTTCAATTAGGTGGAAGTGTTGAAAGTGCTCACTTAAGACTCGAGGAATTTAAATAATTATTTAATAAATATGGGTAGTGGGAGCCTTTATGGAATTAAATGTTAACTTAAGTGGTTGAGAATACTTGGCTATATGAAGGGACTTGGGTTCAAGTCTTATGTGTGCCAATTGTATGTTATTTAATTATATTATTTTTACGATATGTTTGAGTGTGATAAGAGAGTATAAATTTCTAGATTTATAGATATTATTATGAAACATGAATTGGTTGAATTGGTTGTGCACTTGTTTTGATATTGGAGGGTTATGGGTTCGAACCTTGGCTTAAGCAAAATAACTTTCTTTTTGCAAAAATCAATTTTTGGCATGAATGTGAAAGGCCAGAAACCCTAGTTGAGAAAGGGGCAGCCAAGCAAGGGCTGGAGAAACCACCTCTAATGGTTTGAATGGCAATTAAGGTTATATGAATGCACATTTTTGTTTCAAATTCATTAACCACCATTAAGACTTGTTAATTGGTCAATTAAGTGGGAAGAGAGTGTTTTGGGAGTGTGCATTTCGTGTGGGCTGCCTAAGGGAGAAATTCTGAGCATAAACTTGAACATAAAGAGAGTGAGTGAGCGCTTGGGTGGAGACAAGGCTTGGAATCAAATTGGAATAAAAAAAAAGACTCTAGAAGAGCATTAGTGCGGGAAAAATCCAGGTTAGGAGAGTTGTATTTTCGTGCTTTACTTTTTATTGTATGATTCTAAATTGAATGGAATGCATGTGAACCTTGGATTATGCCAAAATGTAGTAAATTGTTTGTGTTTTGGGAAAATGCCAAAAACCGCGTGGTGGAATGACCAGCCAGGCAACACATGCTCTAGAACCCAGTTCTGGCTTTTTTATATGAACCGCCTGGTGGCTATGTGCTTCCCGCTAGGCAACACAAACTGGCTTTCCCAATTGTTATGTTTTCTTGAGTTATGTGATGTTGGTGGTGCTTGGTTGGAATCTTATATCAAATTATAAACATTTTCATGTGTTTACATGTCAGAAATTGTATGAATTGGTGATAATTGAATGAATACTGCCATGATTGGGGGATTAGGGTTCATATGGGAATTGGGAATGATGAAATATATTTCTGGTTAGGAATGATGTACTATTTTCATGAAAATGATATTAAGTTGAATTAGCATGAACTTGGGTGTTTTTGTGCATTAAAATCATATCAAAAGCTGCGCTGGAAGTGTGATTTGGGTTTTTAGGGTTCGTACAGGTGCAGCAAAAATCTGGGCAGAACCCATAATTGTATGCACCGCCTGGCACGGCAAGTATTGTCGCTAGGCGACACATCAGGTATGGTCAGCACACCCATTTTTATTCGTGTTGGGTACTTGGCTAAATTGTTTAAAAATTTGTGTATGACATTGGGTGGTCGAGGATAATGTATGGGAAGGAAACATTTGAATGCAAGTATGTAAGATAATTGGTTAGATATGTGAAGAGATAATAGTTGGGATTATATGCACGAACACACAAATGTTTTCCTTAATTGTAATGTGGATGGCGATGATTATGTAACTTGTTACATGGAAGCAGATGTGGATGTAGGTCAGCACGTGATGCTTAGAGTCAAAATGGGGCCAGCTATGGGAGTTTTTATATTAGTCATCTCATGGAAGTTTTATGGACTATTTTGTAATGGTTTGATGAACAATTTATATTTGTCATAATTGAATGTCGTGGATTTTAGTTACAGTTGACGCGTTGAAATAAATGTTTTAAAATTTCCCGTCTTTTTGGGAAAGTATTTAATAATAAATGCAGATGATTATTATATTTTCATATTTTAATTTTCATATAAGTAATTTTCAGCCAGGACGTTACACTCACTAGTCTAGTTGTTATGTACATTCATGATTCCTACCCCTATAAAACATAGGGGTGTCAAAGGGGGTCAGGCCCGACGGGCCAGCCCGACAACCTGACACATAAAAGGGGGGTCGGGAAAGGTTTTCTAACCCGCTGACCCGCTACAGCCCGACCCGTTTTCTATGCTGGCCCAACGAGTTGTTGGTAGGGTTATAACAGGCCAACCCGCAACCCGTTCACCCCTCGTTTAGTAAGTAATAATACTTACTTCTTCTACTTCATTCCATACAACTTCCAAGTCACTTTTGTGATTGAGAGAGAGAGAGATCCTTCTTCTCCGTGTGCGATTGTGAGAAAGAGAGAGAGCTACTCACATCTTCTCCTTGAATAGCCGAACCCAAACACAATCTCCACTCAAGCAGCATCTCATCTTCTTCGATTTCTTCTTGATTGAAGCCCCTCTGTGATGACGTCCATGTTCTTCTTTGATTTTCATCTCTGCGATGCCAATCTCGCATGAATGTAGGGGACGTCGTTGAACCTTGTCTTGGACGACCACCAATTTCAACAACGACGAAGGCTGCCGTGGTGGAGAGGTAGGTTCCTTTGTCTTGAATTTGCCCTAATTTTTTCAATTCCTCTTCGTAGTTTTTTTATTTAGTGTAACTTTCCAATTGATCTTTCATTTCCCCTAAATAATGAAACATTGGCCCTAATTTTTGTCTACATTGTTTACTTATTTCATTTGTAGTGAAAAACAGTAGCAATCACTTTGGATTTATGGAATGGCGACACAGATTCGATTGGAGTGTGCTCTTTTCAACTATTGGAGGGTGTGGGCTGCGAGCTACTGAAATTGCAGGTACTTTTTTGTATGAGAGGCTTATGTTTGTAATTATGGTTGCTTTGAGTGAGCTTGGAACTGTATTTAATTGGAGATTTTGTTCGAAGTGTGTATGTGTTGTTTGATATGTGTATCTGTTGAAACTGTTTTGATTGAACTTGAAATTTTTTTTTATTGAGCTTGTTGAAAATGTTTTCATTGAGGTTACTTGAAATTATAGTGAATTGAGTTTGTTGAAACTGGAACTGGTGTAGTATTTTTTTTTTGTGGTAGTGCGCTATTGTCGGGATAACTGATTAATAATGGACGACTTAATTAGTAGACATGTTAGTGAAGCTATAAGTAAACTTGTTGCGGATGTCCATCATGTTGAGGATAAGGATAGTGTTGAATTGAATAAGAAAAAGGACAAGACAACCACTTCTGACGTTTCGAAGTTTTTTACTAAGATAGGGGTTGGTGAGGATGGGAAAGAGAGGGCACAATGTAATGGTTGTAATAAAAAATATTTGGTTGGGAGTAAAAAGTATAGGACCTCTCATTTAAAGCGTCATCTTGAAAAATGTAACAAAATCAAGTTTGAAGATGTGAGTCAAATGATGATGGATGTGCAAGGAAAATTAAAATCCAAAAAAATAGATCAAATGGTGTCCCGTGAGTTGTGTGCTAATCTTATTATCAGACATGGTTTGCCATTCAAGTTTGTTGAGTATGAAGAACTTAGGACTTGGATAACCTACTTGAATCATTATGCTATTTTGGTGTCTAGAAATACAATTAAGAGTGATGTTTTGAGAATATTTCAGAGAGAGAAAAACTTGTTGGAGGAAGAGCTGACAAGCATTCCATCTAGGATTTGCTTAACTTCAGATTTGTGGACGTCTTCTACTATAGAGGGTTACATATGTTTGACAACTCATTATGTTGGTAGTAATTGCAAGTTGTCTAGCAAAATTTTAAACTTTTGTCATCTACCTCCACCTCACACTGGGTTTGAATTGTGTAAGAAGATAAATGAGTTTTTACATGAGTGGGGGCTTGAAAAAAAAATCTTTTCCATCACTTTGGACAATGCTTCTAGTAATGATGTTTTGGTTAAAACCTTAAAAGAGAAGCTTGTTTTGCAAAATTCCTTACTTTGTGATGGTGAATTCTTCTATGTGCATTGTTGTGCACACATTTTAAACCTCATTGTGCAAGAAGGATTGAAGGTGATTGGTGACAGTGTGGATCTAATAAGGGAAAGCATCAAGTATGTTGGGGGATCAGAGAGAAGAATGATAAAATTTAAGCAATGCATTAACCAAGTTGGGGACATTGATGCAAAAAGTACTTTGTGTTTAGATGTTCCAACAAGATGGAATTCAACGTTCTTGATGCTTCAAAGTGCCCTTCAATACCAACGAGTGTTTGGAAGTTTACACTTAGTTGATGAGAATTATAAGTGTTGTCCATCTCCAGATAAATGGAAGAGAGCAGAAAAGATTTGTACTTTCTTGATGCCTTTTTATGATATCACAACTCTTATTTCTACCTCAAGTTATCCCACATCCAATTTATACTTCTTACAAGTGCGGATATTCAAACTCTTTTAATGGAAAAGGGAAAAGATGAAGATGACCTTATAAGACATATGGCTGAAAGGATGATGATCAAATTTGATAAATATTGGGATGAATATAGTGAGGTCCTTGCATTTGGTGTTATTTTAGACCCAATAGTGAAGTTGGAAACATTGGGATATTGTTTAGAGCATATTGATCCCCTTTCTTGGGAAGCAAAGTTAGATACCATCAAGGAAAAGTTGTACAGGCTTTTCTCTCAATTTCTACAAATACTTCAAGTTCAACTGAAGCAAGACGTAGTAATATCTCAACAGCTTCTGCTTCCTCCAAACGTCCACATTTTGATGTAAGTTTTCTAACCATAGTACAACCTTTGTAGTTTAATTATTATTTTTGATGCTGACTTAACTGTTTTTTTTTCTTCTCATGTTAGGAAATTAAAAAGCGTATATTCCAAGTTGTGGTAAAAATGGGAAGGAATCAATTAGATGTATATTTGGATGAGCCAATATTAGATATGGACTTCACAGAGCCTATGGATGTTCTTGGATGGTGGAAGACTCATAGTGAACGTTTTACAGATTTGGCATTGATTGCAAGGGATTTGCTAAGTATCCCAATCACTATAGTTGCATCAGAATCTTCATTCAGCATTGGATCAAGAATCTTAAATAAGTATAGAAATCGATGGTTGCCAGAATGTGTTGAAGCACTTATTTGTAAGTTATATGCATGGCTTTTGTGAAGGTAATTTCTATATTTTAAATTTAGTAAAAATCTTATATTTTTCGCACTAATTTTGATATTCTAACTTTTTGTTTCATTTACATGTCATGTTTTAACAAGATGATGAAGTGCCTCACACATTAAAAGATGGAACATTGAAGGGGCCTTCTTCTATGGATGCTTCAAATACTCTTGGCATGGGAGAACTTAATGACTGATTTTTTTGTTTCTGATGTAGTTGATTGTGCTGTACTGATGTAACTGTCTCGTTTTGGACTTCTATCTTCTGTTGTAGTAGTGTTCATAATGTTAGATTGGTTTATGTTGGTTGGATTGAAATTTGAAATTACAGGAGACAACCAACATGTTTTGTAGTGTTTTGTGACCTTTTCAGCCACTACAATTGGGATTTTAATTGTGGTGTAGTGTTTATAATGTTAGATTGGTTTATGTTGGTTGGATGTTGAAGGATTGAGATTTTGTGACTATTTTGTGACTCTTTCAGGCACTGGAATTGGGGTTTAAATTTGTGCTGTAGTGTTTAAAATGTTATATTGGTTTATGCAGATCTTATGTTGTGGTTAATTTGTTGTATTGTATGCATTTGCCACTGCAACTTTAGTCAAGCAAAGAAATAAGCTTTTCTGCAGTGAACCTGATAATTGGTTTTATAAACTTTGACAGCTGCTGCATGAGCAAGAAATTGGTAATGTGAGCTCATGTAGTATCACGTGACTCTACAAGTCACCCTCTGTACTCTATATATAGTTTTCCTTTTACAATAATAAAATAACTTTTCTCTCTCATCATACATGGTATCTAGAGCTAAAATTTTTGCTCAACGACCTCTTCTTCCGCTGTTACTTCTTCCCTCACTGCAGAAAAATCTTCTCTTCTCCCCCAAACCTTCAATACACCCATCAGTCTCAAATTGGATGAAGACAACTATCTTCTTTGGCAACAACAAGTTCTGGCAACCGTGGAAGGTCTTGATCTGTTACATTTCTTGGATGAATCTTTAGTTTCGTGTGATAATACAACAACCCACACTCCTCCTCCAAATACTGCCCTTCATCGTCAACAAGACCGGCTTCTTCTTGCTTGGCTCCTGGCCTCTATGACCCAACCTCTCTTGACCAAAATGGTGGGCCTTCGTACTTCAGCACAAGTTTGGGATCGGCTGCGCACGTACTATGCCACGCACACAAAAGCCAAGATTCGAGTTAAAGGTACAATTACGTCAACCCAAAAATAATAAAACGATTGCTAATTATCTTCTTGATATCAAGAAGATAGTAGACACTCTTTTAGCTGTTGGATCACCTATTACTACTGAAGATCATATCGAAGCCATTCTTGATGGCTTACCTGAGGAATTTGATGGGTTCGTCACGTCTCTAACTTCTCGCTTGGATCCATATACCGTGGAAGATGTAGAAGCATTACTGCTGGCTCAAGAAGAAAGGCTTGAGAAACATCGCCTCCAAGAACAACACATGGTGCAAGCTCATATGACTTCTACATCTGATGATCATTCAAGAATCTCTTCTAGACCCCCGTCGAATTCTTTCAGAGGTGGCAGATTTCGCTTTACCAGGGGTGGAAGATCTTCGTCTCGCAATCCCTCTAGACACAATAACACGTACACCACTACTCGCGTGCAATGCCAAATTTGTGGAAAGAATGGACATAGCACCGTGGACTGCTGGCATAGGTATGATCAAGGTTCATCCCCTCAGATTAATGCTAACTCTGCTCAGTTTTTCTCAACAGAAGACACAACTTCATCCATTCTGGGTGCACCCTCCACCATAAATGATCCAATATGGTATCCTGATAGTGGAGCTACTCACCATATTACAAATGATGTCAATAACTACACCAAGAAACAAGCTTTCAATGGAAATGACGTTGTCAAATTGGGTAATGGTGCAGGTATGAATATTCGTCATGTAGGCACTGCTTGTTATCAACTTACACACACACAATCACCTATTTTTCTTCACAATCTTTTGCATGTCCCTGAAATCACAAAGAACCTCATGAGTGTTTCAAAATGTGCTCAAGATAATAATGTCTTTTTTGAATTTCATGCTAACAAATGCTTTGTTAAACATCAGGCAACCAAGGAGATAATTCTTCAAGGAAATGTTAAAGATGGTTTATATGTTTTTCCATCCCTTAAAAACATAAACATGTGTTCTGTTAATACTACTACATGTAACTCTGTACAATCTCCCTTTTCTCTTTGGCATTCAAGACTTGGCCATGTATCTATGGCTGTTGTTAAACGTGTGCTCACTGATTGTAATATTACGTGTAATAAGCAATCTTTTATGTGTGACTCATGTATTGTTGCTAAAGCTCATCAAATCCCTTTTTCTACATCTAATATTGTGTATGATACTCCTCTTCAATTAGTTTACATCGATATATGGGGTCCAGCACCTATTAATGCAACTTGTGGTGCTCGTTATTACATCTCCTTTTTAGATGCTTTCACACGTTATACCTGGTTGTATTTAATCAATACCAAATCTCAAGCCTTGGCTGTTTTCAAATTATTCAAAACTTTTGCAGAAAACCAAACTGGTCATAAGTTAAAAAGTATTCAAACAGACAATGCCAAAGAGTTCTTATGCTTTAATTCGATTTTATGTGAATATGGTATTCATCACCGCTTAACTTGTCCCTACACTCATGAGCAAAATGGTTCTATTGAACGTAAGCATAGACATATAGTTGATGTTAGGTTATCTATGTTAGCTCACTCATCTTTGCCTATGAGTTATTGGGGGGAGGCTTTTACTTCCGCTGTATACATAATCAATATGCTTCCTACACCTGTCTTGCACAATAAATCTCCTTATCAACTTCTGTTTAACAAAGTACCTGAATATCAATTTTTAAAAACCTTTGGGTGTGCCTGCTATCCTATGTTAAAACCTTACAACACCAATAAACTTAGTTTGCGGTCTACTTTGTGTGTGTTTCTTGGATATACTTCTAACTTCAAAGGCTACATATGTAAATCTCCAACTGGAAAAACCTATATATCAAGACATGTTGTTTTTAATGAACAAAGTTTTCCATATAAAATGGTTTCTAATCCTTTTATCAAACATGATTTGGTTACTGATTCTACTATATATCATACATCTCCACTAACTGTTTTTAAAACTCAACCTATTCAACATGTGCATGATAATGTCACTTCTCCCGAAGACTTTAATTCTCGTATACCTACTTTCATTGATAATGCATCCCCACATGATTCTTTGGATAACCCTGCTTGTGAACAAAATGATATTGCTTTGTCTCCTGTTACTTCATCTTCTGCAACATCTACCGAACACCCAGAACCTTCTCCCTCAAATAACCATCCAATGATCACACGTTCTAAGGCAGGGATTTTCAAACCAAAGGCCTTTAGTGTGGAAGCTGACAATGCTCTACGTGAACCCACCACAGTCAAGGCAGCCTTATCTCAACCACAATGGTTTCAAGCCATGCAAAAGGAATATGAAGCTCTGCAACAAAATAACACTTGGACTCTTGTATCACCTCCTTCAAACGCTACCATCATAGGATGTAAATGGATCTTCCGAAATAAGTTCAACGCTGATGGTACGCTTCAACGGCATAAAGCGAGACTTGTCGCCAAAGGGTATCATCAAACTCAGGGTCTCGATTATAATGAAACTTTTAGCCCCGTAATCAAGTTTTCCACTGTACGTATCATTCTCTCCCTAGCTCTCTCATATAAATGGCCAATACACCAGATAGATGTCAATAATGCTTTCCTTAATGGAGAGCTTGAAGAAACGGTTTACATGGAACCCCCACCAAGTTTTTCTCCTCCTGACTCAAATCTTGTTTGCAAGTTAAACAAAGCTATATATGGCTTAAAACAAGCCCCTAGATCCTGGTACTTAAAACTTGCTAACACTCTAACCACTCTTGGTTTCTCTTCTACAAAGAGTGACACATCCTTATTCATAAAGTTTTCAAAAGTGGCTACTGTTTTTGTTTTAATTTACGTAGATGATATTATTATCACAGGAAGTTCTTCCTTAGCCATTCAAAACTTGATTAAAATTCTCCATACTAACTTTGCTCTCAAGGATTTAGGTAAATTGCACTACTTTCTTGGAATTGAAACTACATGGACTCCAGAAGGCAATCTTCATCTTTCGCAGTCCAAATACATACGTGACCTTCTACGCAAAACCAACATGACCGGTGCCAGTCCTCAACCCACACCCATGATATCTTCCTTACGTCTAACCCAAGAAGGGTCCACTGCCATTTCAGATCCCACGCTTTATCGTTCTGTTGTAGGCTCTCTTTTTTATATCACCATCACACGCCCTGAGTTAGCTTTCTTAGTGAATAAAGTATGTCAGTACATGACCAATCCTCAAGAACACCATTGGAAGGCAGTCAAGAGGATTCTGCGCTATCTTGCCGGCACCATTAATCATGGTCTTCTCCTTCGACCGTCAAAGCAACTCACTGTCATGGGCTTCTGCGACTCAGACTGAGCAACTGATGTAGATGACCAAAAATCCATAACAGGGTATTGCATATATTTTGGATCGAATGCTGTTTCGTGGAAATCAAATAAACAAAAGGTTGTGTCAAGGAGTAGTACGGAGGCCGAATATAGAAGCTTAGCTGCAGCTCACACTGATATTATATGGATTACTTTGCTATTAAAGGAGCTGCGCGTTCAAATTTCAACACCCATCCTTTATTCTGATAATTTGGGTGCAGTTTTACTTGCTGCCAATCCGGTTAACCATGCTCGTTCGAAACATTTTGAACTGGATTTGCACTTTGTACGTGACAGGGCTCATCAAAAGCAAATTCAGATCATTCATATGCCATCACGTTTTCAGATCGCAGATATTTTAACAAAGCCATTATCTTTTTCTTCTTTTCAGCACTTTACCGATAAACTTATGGTGTCTGTAAAACCCCTCATAAGTTTAAGGGGGAATATCACGTGACTCTACAAGTCACCCTCTGTACTCTATATATAGTTTTCCTTTTGCAATAATAAAATAACTTTTCTCTCTCATCTTACATGTAGGATTTTGATCCCATACTGTAACTCCATGGCTCATTAAAACTAATCCATATACTTCATGATCCCAACATCTTCCCACATGAAATTTGTTTATGATAAATTATAAACAAAAACAGTAAGTGCTAATGCAATGCTTTTTGGATTAGAGCCATTCTCATATTATTCTAATTTTGTTTATGATAAAATTAGAATGATATAAAATTAACAACATTGAGATTTTTTTTTGCAAATTTATTAAAAAAATTACAAGAAAAGACTTTTTTTTCTGTCATTTTTATAAATCTTAATTATAAGTTAATTCCTTCATAAATAATTATTTCTTATAAAATTATAAAATTTGCAAGTATTTTCTACAAATTTTGTTGCGAAAAATGTTTAATACAAAATATTTTGTAAAAAAGTTGGTAGCAATTTCTTACAAATTCTTTTACATAACAAAATTTGTAAGTATTTCTTACGAAAAAAATTTCAAAACAAAAATTAACAGAAAATATGAATTTTTTTAGTAGTGAAGATACAAAGATTGCAGATCATGTCTCAATACCAGTTTGGATTGTACATTATAATGATGATATTGATCAACAACTACATTTCCATTGCTTCTATAAGATATCTTGTCTGTTTCCAATTACAACAATTGATAAATGAAAAAATTAGACACATGAAAACTGTCATTTCCCAGTGGAAGTGAAACAGTGGTTATCAGATCAATATATTGTTTGAGCCTTCAATTTTTTCCTCTTAAATACCTAATCAATTAAGAACGTTTTTCTTAACAATCTGTCTAATCTTCACTTTTAACAGGGTTAGGAAAACCACTTTTCATACCATAAAATGACATTACAATACAACCAGTTAAAGCTCTTAGTTTATTACAACCCTACCTCACTTCAAATTGTCGGTGTTAAAATAGCTTCCAAAGACTATAAGCTTCAAAGCTAATAGTTTAGTACAACCCCATCTCACTCCAAATGTCGGCTTTAAAATGATCTTCCAAAAACTACATCATACAAGTTAAACTTCGAAGTTAAAATAAATTCTCTTGATACAAAAATCACAAGTAATTATAGAGCAATTGGTTTTCATGTAACTTACCTTGCATTCTGTTTTGTTCAGCATGTAGGTTCATTGTACATAGCACTTAGAAGGAAGCGCGAAGAATCATGAAGATGAGAATAGATGTAAGAACAAATGATGAAGAGGGGCAACAGGAGAAACGCGAGTGGCAGTAAACAAGAAGCGCGAAATGAAGGACAATGTCTCAATTCACCTCGACCAAACCTACGTAAAAGATGCAGTCGATTTTAAACCGACCGTACATATTATATAATTCTTTTTTCTAATATAGTGGCATTTTATTATAACCGCCGTGGTACTCTAAAAAGTGTTTTTCTTCTACGGATAGTATTATAATTTTATAAATGAGATAAATTAGGAATATTGACTTTTAGAAAATAGTAACCGACAAAGGTTACATAAAAGAGTTATGGTTTATGAAGTCCAGACACGGACATGGATACGGATACGGATACGGACACGACACGGACACGGGAAAACGTCTAAATTGAAAAAGTGTAGGACACGGACTCGG
>Ga0099823_1000643_pt1 | contig 24620 bp, 12 predicted proteins | sample CowpearedBW_FD_76831 | JGI IMG/M metagenome (GOLD analysis project Ga0099823, IMG submission 76831) | Root nodule microbial communities of legume samples collected from California, USA - Cow pea red BW | ecosystem: Host-associated > Plants > Roots > Nodule | place: USA: California | collected...
CCATATTAAATAGAAAAAAAATATATAAAAAACTTATAAATACATTACTTGAAAGTGTTGAATTTGTGGTGATATATAAATGATCTTTTATATAAGTATAGTTCATATCTCATTAATCTAGAATTTTTCTTGAATTTTCTTTTAAAAGATTCAATATTTTATAATAAATTTGACACAAGCTCCTCCATAATTAGAAAAGGGGTTTGACAAATATAACTTTTCAGAACAAATGTGTGTTGTCTCTATTTTAAATTACTAAAACAATATTAATTTTGATATTTATTTTAAAATTTATACAATTAATATTTTTTCATTATTATTTAACATTATACAGGAAAAAGTATATATATTGTCTTCACATTGAATCTTCGATCATATAATGTTTCATTTGCTTTTATTTTTATTTTAAAAAAATATTTAACAAATATTAGTGTAGATGTGGATAAAAACTACTTAAGAGATATAAATTTTATAAAATAAGTTTGAGTTGTTGCTTTGAAATCAAATATGAGTAGAATCGTTCTTCTTTCACTTTATTGTCATTCGCAACTTAAAAGAATTAAAATTAAAAATTAAATCAGTAACAATAAATTACAAATAGTGTTTCAATTAATTTATAAAAATGATCTCATCTGGTATAAAGTAAAATACATGTTTAACTAAAACGGACCTTATTAAGCCTTTCACTTTCAAACTTAATCTTATTCACTCTATTTGTATGTTTTATAATTACAAGAATATATAGTGACCATGGTCAAAATAATGCTATTCATTTTGTTGATCAGCTTTTAGATAATGGTGCAGGAATTCAGGATAAAAGAGAAAGACATGGTCCGAATTGAAGTTAATTCTAAAAGCATTTTTTTTAAGGTTGCAATGGCTTGACTAGACTCTGTAGATTGTACAATAAATAAATAAATAAACATTCATGTACTTCTAAAAATAAAATAAAATAAAATGATTACCTTATAGGTTTGCGAATCAGTTTCTAGAAGTAAATATTAGAAAAACTACATATAAATGTTGAAAATACTTAAAATAAGATAAAATAAACATAAGATTTATTTTCACATCAGATAAATACATTAAAGTTAAATCTTTTATGAACAAAAAATAAATAAAACTATTAAAAAACTTTTATAATAACCGATATTAAATGTAAGGAAGGGAGTTAACTTATAGATTAAGACATAAAGTAAAAATATAACAAAAGCATAAGAAAATAAAAAAGTTGGGTATAATACATTTTTTGTAATGTGATATGTCCAACATGCAAATTATACGAAAAGAGACCTACTATTGTACATTGTCATTCTTATACAAGAAAAATAATGAAGGATAGAAATTTTATCTCCAAACTTTCATTCTCATGACTATTAGATGTAAAATTTGAAAATAGATGAAGAATTGAAAGTATATGCTTAGTTAAAAATACTTTATATATATAAACAAAAAATTATTTATTTTTTATTCAATAAAAATATTATTATCTTTCCAAAACTCAATATGCTAACTCCTTCTAGTTTTTCTTTCAGATAATTTTTCATGATTTTTTTTCAAAGATCATTAACTAAAGTACAAACAGAAAATATTATATTTTAAGTTATACATTTTAAAATATAAAATTTTTAAACCGAAAGTTAATATTATGAAAATGTAAAAAATAAATTTTATTTAAATGAAGTGATTTGATGTATAAATTAAAAAAAAAATTATTTTAAGATGTATATATAAATTGTAATTAAGTTTATTTATTAATTTGGTCTCATATTTAAGAGGACAAAATTGGACCATTTTAAGAAATAAGGGTATTAAATTAAATCAAAAATTTACATAGATGACTAAATTAAAAATAATTACTACTCTCATATGTCATGACGGTATACTGTCACGTGACATAACAGTAACTTAACACACTATAGTTTATAAATACAACAAAAAAAATTACCAACAAAAAAATTTCACATTTTGACACATGTCATGTATGGATACGAACCCCAAGTTAACAAAGATCAATATTGAACATTTTTAAATAATTGGAGAAGATAAACTGAACCAACAAAAAACTGAACCAACATGTTAAAACCAATTTTTATTTTTTTTAAATTTTAATTTTTTTTACACGTGTCACTTTCACAATTGTGTCACATGTTGTGTCACATGTCAACATGACTCAATTTGGTTCCCATTTTTTATAGAAATGAAACAATATTATTCCTCCTTAGATTGACACTCAATTTAATCTTTATATACAACTTATGATATTATTAATAAAATTGACGTTTTTATTAAATATTTGTAGAAATATTTTTAAACAAGTTTTTTTTTTTTTGTTTTATTATTAAACAAAGTTAAACCCCAAATTTAATTTCAAAAATTAACAATTTTGTCATTATATATAAAGACATTAAGTGTATCATATTATACAAACTTAGTGAAGATTAAAAATCATATAACTTGTCACACATAAGTTTAGGAACTAAATTTTAAGTTCAAAATAAAACTAAAGTCTAATGTTTTGTATAGAATGTAAAGTTAATTTAATATATTTATAGAAATATTTAATAAAAACGTTAATTTTAGTAAGAATATCACCATAAGATTTATAAAAAAATAAATTTAGTGTCAATTTAAGGAAGGACAATATTACTTCATTCTTACAAAGATTGTGATTAAATTGAAAGTAAAAACAAATATAGAGACCAAATTGAGTCACTTTGACATGTGGCACAACTATAGAGTGACACGTGTAAAAAATTAAAAAAAGAATTTATAAAATTCAAAAAAAGCAGAAAAAATAGAAATTGACACGTCACGTTGACTTTACCACCGTCTAGTCAAACTAACGGTAAAGACCAAATTGAATCATTTGTAAGAAGATGAAGACCAAATTAAAACAACGAAGAGCTTGAGGACAAACTGAATTTTTTTGACAAATAGAAGAACCAAAAGAATAATTTAACCTAAATATTTTACCATTTTCTTCTTTCACTGACTGTTTTTTTTTTTAAACTTGATAATTTCTTAAGCTAAAAAAAATTATCTATAATACAAAAACTTCCTACAAAATAAATATAAATGATCTATTATGAAATTACGATAAGTACTTTTGTAATCTATAATTTATAACATCAATACAACAAAAATATATAATCTATAACATAAAGAAACGTATTTGATTCAATGTATCTGCTCCTAATAGAATCAGAATTAACAAAGGGTTACACTTAATTACAAGAGAGAGTAATTTTCACTGGCACAACTGAGTTTGAGGATATCATAATTCTCACCAGGCACAGATATCTCTCTACTCGTAATAGAAAAATTTCTTCCCTCTTTTTTCTCTCTTCATTGTTAATTGTACTATTCACATCATATCTAATGGTATCAGAAATCTTTGTCCTACACAACAGTATGTATGATATTTTTTTGTCCTAGAATTACAAAATTATATATACCAAAGGTCCAGATTAATAGTTATTCTGGATGCAATTGAACATTAAATTGGCTGAAAAGCTTTAGAAACTATAACCAGCAGAAAGAGGGTTCAGATAGATGTGCAGACAATGAAATTCTGGAACAAGATCATAGAGTCCATTGTTTAAAAATGGAACTGATAATCTTTTTCATAAAAAAAAAAAAAAATCACAACGAAAAATGTTATCCATAGAAAGTTTGGACTATTTAGTATGATTAGTATAATGGAAACTTCAAAAGCATATAATCTAGCTCATAACATAACATGTCTTAAAAGGGGAAATCATTTCGTAATAATTGGGAGTTTATTATATTGCACTTTTTATCATATCAGTTTAACCAACCTTTAAGAACAGTACTTTTAGAACCAGTTCAGCCTTCAATTATCATAAAGTTTGGCAACATTTTCACTTTTATGGGATTTATTCACATGTAAAGCTTAATAAAAAAACTTACCAAATTCAGTGAGATCATACCAATCAATTAGGCAGGACCAACAAGACTCAAACTCCTCAATGGACTCTGTCAGGTTAATGCATTTATGCAGGTCAGCTTCAAAATTCTGATGGCATCTTTCCCTAAACAAGTACCCAACTAAAGGAAAATTTTACAAGAACACCAAAAAAATTTCTGCACACACACCCCAGTGATCAAAATAGCATTAACCTCTCATCAAGACTCTATCTTTGTCGAAAAATTATAGTAGAGAGTACAGGTGCATAATAGAAGCACGCAAGGCAAATGTATTTCCATGGGAAATGGCATGGTTTCAGAGGGTGCATACTGGACATAAGGATCCACCAACTCTTTTAACATTTCTTAACAAATCAGCCAATACATCTAACGTAACAAAATCTAAAAAATAGAAACAAAATTGCAAACATGTCATAGAAGATAGGAATAGAAAATTGTATCACATGTGTTGTGTTTCCGATTTTTTATATTATTTCAAAAGCATCAGAAAAGAAATAAAAAATGAGTAATCAACTAATCCAGCACAACTAGCTTCTGATATTCTGACCCAGAAATTGCTGCTTCCATGGCTTCTAGAGGGCTTAGCTCCCCCTCATTATCCAAGAACAATGTGAGTAAATTCTTAGAAAACCCACTAAGCAGTGCCACTCCTTTCTGAGTAGCTGGCACTGGGGTAGCCTTAGAGTCTCTCAGATTCCAAAAAATTATCTGAGGCACCGCATCACCAAACCCTTTCTCTCCAAACTTCCTAGTGATTGCTTGGTAATCAGTCTCCCAAGGGTTCGCTGAGGCTTGATCAAACTCCATGTCACTGAACACAAACAACCTCTTTATCATCTGATCTGGCCTCAGATTCCCTCTCACAGCCACCTCCAACATCTGATCAAACACCTTCTGAAAATCAGTGTTACCCCCCCAATCCATCTTCTTCACAAACTCAGTCTTGGACTTGAGATCATCCCCTTCAATCAAATGAAGTTGAGGGTTAGCAGAAAAAGTCACAACCTTCCCCTTCCAAGGCTCTTCACACAACTCAGACACCAACAACCCCAATGCCACACACACCTCCATGGGCACCCCATACATACTCGCAGACACATCACAAACAGCCAAACAACTCTTCATCTTCCCTTTCTTCATCAAATCATCTACCACCCTCTTCCACTGCAACTCAGCCACATCACCACCACCCTCCTCATCCAATGACTTTATGATCTGATGAGGAAGCAAAGCACCAGCAGCAATAGTACTCTTCCCTGACTTCACATCTTCCAAGTAAGCCTTAAACCTCTCATTATCATGCTTCAAAAACTTCTCTTTATAAAATTTCATAGCCACAGAAGCAACCCTGTTGTAAGGAATCAAATCCCAACGATTGGTCCCTATAAACACCTCAGGCAACTCCAACACCTTCCTCAAAGGCACCAACACCTCCTTCCTCAACCGATCACGAACTCTATACGCATAATGCGCCTCCTCAACCCCCTCGTACTCATTATATTCCTCACGGGGAAAAACCCTCTTCGCAATAGTTTCACACAACAAAGTGTGTCGATCGAAAGACGAGTCCACAGAGGGACACCATTTCGCGGCAAGACTGACTTTCGTCACCGCCCCAGATCTCAAAAACTCGAGATCCTTCCTCAAACACTCAGCAAAATAATCAGAGACACGATCATGAAGGAATCGGAAATCTGGGTCGTTCTTATAACGATCAACGAGTTTCTTCGCCAATGCCACCTTTTTCTCTTCTCTGGCAACATGCGCAATTTCTTTCTCCGAAGACTCGATTTTGTCCTTCGCCGCGTCGACTGTTCCTTCCAAAGCCCCCGTTTCTCTCTTCTGCTTCTTCCCACCCTCAGGTTTTTCCCTCTTGCTCAACCCACGTTTTGTCTTTTTCCACTCTCTTTTCTGAATTTCACGGGCATCGGATCCTTCTAGAAGGAGGTAAAGGATTTCGGGGAGATCCTTGAGGTATCCGAAGTCAGCGAGGGAGGGGATGTTACCAAGTAGGGTTTTGGGGTGGTGGCGGTGGAGCCAGATCGCTGCGCCGTAGAAGTTCCGACGGTCAGACTTGCCGGTGCCGCGGATGCCACGGAGGTTGCAAACGAGTTTTAGGGTGGTAAGGGGGTTGTGGGCCCACGCAAGTTCGAGTCTTTGGAGAAGGATCTCTGGTGGTGTGTCCGGAACCACGTGGAAGAAGAAATCCAGAGATGGGTTCCCCGTAGTGATAAATGTTGGGGACAAATTTTCAGTTAGGGTCATGTTTGGGTTTGATAAGGTGTTGAATTTGGACACCATTTGGTCCATGAAGGGGTCACTTGGAGTGGTGCATGTGACTGCTGGGGCTGGGGGTGTTTGGGTGAGGGTTGCGGTGGGTCCGGCGATGTAGAGTTCAGGTGGACCTATGAGGATCGGGTTGCCCATCGTTTTGTGGTGACGAAGATAATGGATGATGGTGAATTTGGGGTCCTTGTGAATGAGTTGTTGCTAAGAAATCAGACTTGGATGAAAACTTTAGGTTATGATGAGGTTGATTTAGTCAAGGAAGGTGAAATTTTGGATTTTGGGGATGATTTGGAAGAAAGATGTTGGTAGACAAATACAAAGGGAGGGCTTTCTGGGATTTCACGAACAAGATGATGGGGACATGAGTGTATTTATAGCTTGCTCTGTCCTTGGGGATTACGTTAGTCTTTTTTATTCGTTACTATTCTTATATTTAAAATTATAATAAATTTTAATATAAATTGAAATACACCTAATAATATTTAATAAATTAATCAAACATCTAATAAATATAAAATTATATAAATATTCAACATATAATAAATTTAAAATTAATCATATATCTAATATAAACTAAAAATACAATTTATTCGACACCTAATGAATCCTAATATATAAACTAACAATGTTTCTTATCTAAATATTCACATATATTAAAATTAAGATAAAACTAACAAAAAAAAACTAATTTTAATACTATATGATAAAAATTTAAATAAAACACAAAAGGCCATAAATGCAACTTAAAAAAAAGTTTCTCAAACAAACTATCTTGATTAAGATATGTTAATCAGGATAGTTTCATTCAGGTAAGCTTTTATTACCTATATAGTTTATTAATTGTTAAGGAGAGTTGTATTTGACTGCATCTAAAAAAGCATTTAAATTCACTAATTTAAGTAAAATCACATAAAAGTTATATCACGTAGGTAAAATACCAATATAATAAAAATTATTGGACAAATATTATAAGTTACATTATTTTTCAAAGTTACATATTCTTAAAAATAAAAACCAAAAATCATTAAAAAATATAATCACGAGTAAAATTAAAAAAATTAGTCATAAGCAATGATGAAGCCGAGGGCCGCACTGCATCATCACTAATTACGGCGCCAGCGTAACTGAACCTTTTCCTCCGTTTTCTTCATTACCCTCAACTGATTGCTTAACTGAAAGCACGTGACGAAACCAAATTTGTCGTTTTATACTTCACACCTCCACACTTTCACAAATTTCATAATGCTCCTATCTCATGTTTCCATCACCCATCAGCGTGCTTGTGCACTGTGTTACTCCTAAACGACGCCGTTCCCTCACACCCTCGGAGCTCGGACCATGGCGGCAACTGACGACGGAGGCGAGGCGGAGAAATTCATCAGTGGGAGAGAAGAATTCGGCAACTCATCCAACACGTTCAGCGCGATTCTAGCGATGGCGCTGTGGCTGGGAGCTATTCACTTCAACGTTGCCCTCGTCCTCTTCGCCCTCTTCTACCTTCCTCTCCCCAAATTACTGTTGTTCGTTTTCTACCTCTCTCCAAATCGCCGTTCTTCATTTTTTTATTCACTTTAATTGAGTTTTGGTGTTTCGCGTGCCAGGGTTTTTGGTTTCCTGTTTGTGTTTGCAGTGCTTCCTATCGACGAGAAGAGCAGATTTGGCCGAAAATTGTCGAGGTAGTTTTTCGACCTCGTTACCTTTTTCGCTTTTCACAAGGCACGGTTCGAATCTCTCTATTTGTACATTTCAGGTTCATTTGCAAACACGCTTGCAATTATTTTCCCATCACGCTTCACGTAGAGGATATGAACGCCTTTGATCCTAATCGTGCTTATGGTTTGTTTGCGCTCCTTCTTCCCAGCCTAAGATGAATTTCTCTTGAAAATGGAGAGATAAATTAGAAAAAAAATTAACGAAACATAAATTTTGTTTCCTATTTTTATTGGGCGGAGTTGTTTTTAGATTCTTTGCCTTTGCTTTTAGGAAGAAACATAACTCTTAGGAAAGTGGTACTATATATGAATGAAGGTTTAAATCTTCATTTCCTGTAATGGCTAATTTGTGAAAAGTTTATTAAATCAAAACGAGATTAATTAACTGGTGAAATGCTATTTCGATCTGCTCTGTTGTAGTTAGCGAAGTTATTGCAATCTTGCAATGGACGCTAAAATTTTTAGTGTAACTTTAGATATAGCTTTTCATAACACCACATATTTTCTTTAAATTAAAACCTCAAATATCACGCTAACACTGTCCTTGTTGAAATAACTTCTAGCTTAACCTTGAAATGAACTGGATAAAAAGTATGATTAAGTTTTAACCATGCCTAGTCTGTTGTTGGCCTTCTTGCTGGAGATCTGCATGTGTAATTAGGACAATTTACAATATACTTTATATTTTTCCGTTGGTTAAGCCTCGGATAATTTCTATGATTGCTTTCTATGAAAGACAAACTCACTATTTCTTTAATTTTCCAGTTTTCCTGGTTATTTTGTTACTGTGGTTGAATGGTGTTTTAAGTTAATTTTGCAGCAGAATTTGGCCTAATAAGTCATTGGGAGTCTGTTTAGTTGTATCTTGTATCTTCTTGTTCGTGGCTCTTTTGTAACAACAGTGTGCCCAACATGCAGTTTTTGGTTATGAACCACATTCGGTTTTTCCAATTGGCGTTCTGGCACTAGCTGACAACACTGGTTTCATGCCTCTTCCAAAAGTTAGAGTTCTTGCTAGCAGCACGGTAAAGCTTTTAGTTGGGATCCTGCAAAAATGAATTATGGTAATTGAGGATTTCATTTCAAGATTTTCTCTTCACATTTAATGGATAGGTGTTCTACACACCATTTTTGAGACACATATGGACATGGTTGGGTCTTACACCAGCAACAAAGAAAAATTTTATCTCCTTGCTAGCGTCTGGCCATAGTTGCATTTTAATACCTGGTGGAGTGCAAGAGACATTCCTCATGCAGCATGGCATTGAGGTGCATTACTCACTTCTCTTACTCAATAATGCTTACGGATTTTTTTCTAACTAAATTAAAATTTTTATTTTCCTCTACATGTAGTGTTGAGTTTGGATGAGATATTATATCAATCGTTATAATTATTACAATTAAGATACTGTAAGAATACAAAGAGTTGTTATTAATAGTAATTATTTCTAGGGAGGTAACCTTCTATATAGTGCTGGTTTACTTTAGGAATTGAATCAGATTTTCAAGTATTTTCAAGTTATACGATTGCTATGGATGCCCAGTTTAATAATACAACAGTTGGTGCAGGCAATTTTCTCAGCTTTTGTGTCACTGGGGCTCAAGAATTGCACGCGTTTCAAATTTCAATAGTGTAGTACTATTTGTTTCCTATTATCTGTCTTATATAATTTCTATACAGTCTCTTTAGGGAGGAAAGAGAAACGCAGTTCGTTTACTTCATTTAGTCTGAGTTTTATGATCAATAACCCTAAAATTCAGCCTACTATATTGTATTTTCGGCATGCCAATCGCACTTGAGCTATGTCTGGGTGTGAAAGTAAAAGCTTGTTGAATTGACTAGAAAAGATGGTGAGTAATGCCCAAATATCATTACAAATATATATATATGTAATTTACACAAATTATGATCTCTAACTCTTTACTGTATATAATATTAATCAATACAACTGTTGAATATAACTATATATTATGTTGATTGTGTGTTTAAATTTTATTAAATATAAACAAAAATAAGATGATGATAAAATTGTTCATATTTATATATATTTTAAGAAGCGTATGTCCTGTCAATCTTGATATATATAAATGGAGCATCAAATAGTTTTGGATTAAAATAATTTTTCATGGGCATAATTTATGCAAAAGAAACTTTCAATCTAAGGGTAAATTTGGAGAACAAACTTCTAGTCAAAAGTTATTGATTACTGTAATAATTGGAGTAAGTTACATCAATGTTATTTGATCCTTCTATATAATTTTTGTTTTTTAGTCTCCACCAAGTATGCTTCTTCTATTGGAATACTGTCTAATAAGCTTTGGTTCTTGGTTATTTTGATTTTTTTTTACTTTGTAAATATAGTCATACATAAAATAGACCTTTTAAGAATGACTTTGCTCTATTAAATGGTTATCTGTTTCATAGAAATAACAAAGCAGATTGAACTCTTCTCTTGGTAGATTGTTTTCCTTAAGGCACGAAGAGGATTTGTCCGCATATCAATGGTGAAAGGCCTACCTTTGGTTCCAGTTTTCTGCTTCGGCCAGGTATTTGTTTCTGATGGAATCAAATTTCAGTTTATTGTGCAACAATATGCTGCATCTCTCTCTCTCTCTCTCTCTCGACATTTCTTCCGCTCATTCTCTGGTATCAGGAACCATAGTTTCCTTTGTGGTATATCTCCTTCTTTATTCATGGATGCATTCATGATGACTTCCTCTGTGATTCCTTTGATGATTTTCTCGTGGATTCCAATCAAGCTTGATGATAACAATTTCCTCCAATGACAATTGTAAGTTGAAGCTAAGATTTGAGACCGCAGGCTTCAGGACTTCATGGTGAATCCTTCCATTTCATCCCACTTTAACGGAAAAGAAGATTGTGAAACTGGAAGTAAATCCTGCATGTTTAGAGTGGAATCACAAGATGTGCTCCCTCTATCACGACTTCTCTCGTCTTTGTATGATTCCCTCGGCTTGCTATCATTCTTAGCAAGTGTAGGAGAAAGTGGACATTCACTTCCATGCTTTCACTCACGCAAAATCACATCAATTCTTCTAGTACACTGTCAGGTGAAAAGGGCAATCAAGTCTGAGTTTCTTCTTTGGATGGAATCCGTTGCTGATGTATTAGTGCCTTTTGGAGACCGATTCTCCTCCCAATCACCTGGATGGTGTTTTGGGTGGGCTACCCAATAAATGACTCATTTGTCACCTATGTGCTAAGTTGTCTTGATACTATTTCAATCAGAGATTGAATCCCTTTTGTTGGCTCACAGAGCTCAAATGGCAAAGCACAAGAATCTCTCTCTCACTAAGTCGATCTAGGCAAATGTTGCACAAGTTCCAACTTCAGTTCAACCACCTCAGTTTAAGTGGCAAAGGCTCAAAAACATCTGCTAACTATGGGTTTCCTACTGGTGACTATCAAAATGCAACTCAAGATTGTGGTAACAGTTTTAGCGGATCATGTGGTGGACACTAGTCCTCAGTCTCCAGTCCAATGACAAATATGTCACAAGTCAGGACATGAGGCCTCCATCTACTATCCACCTGGGCTGGGACCTCTGATGTCCAACTTTGTCCTTTTGGCTGTGGCTCTGGCTTTCCAAGCTGTTGTTCCTTCAACACTGCATCTCAGTGTTGCCATTCCATGCCCAATGCCCCTGTCACAGTTTGAAACTGTCCTTCACATCAGTATTGTAGAAATGTTGACCAAAGTTGCGTATAATCAGTTGCTGCATCTCCACAGCTGTCACAGTCCTTACTTACTGGCTTTGAGGTTTATGGATTTCAGATTCTTGCACCACCGATCATGTTACATCTGACCCATGCATCCAAATCAAAGCACTCCCTTGTCCAGATCAGTTCAAGTCGTCATGGGGAATAGGCAAGGTCTGTCCATCAAATTGGTTGATTTACACACTTCTTTGGTCCTCAACAGTTTACTCCTTGTTCCTGACACTAAGAACTTTGTTAGCATTAGCAAATTTGCTCAAGATAGTAATTTCATTGAATTTCTTCTCTTCAACTATTTTCTTAAATCGCAGGACTCATATACAGTGCAGCTGGCGGGCACTCTGGGACATGATGAACTGTACAGATTAAATATTATTGTCATTCCAAGAGATGGTCCTCCTGCTAGTCCCTAGTGCGCAGAATTCCAAGATTTTATCCTCTACCTTTTTAGCAGTATATACCACTGTCTGTATCCCTACGTTTAGCTCCTGTAATTCCTACTAGACATGTTAGTTCACCCAATAGCCATTGTTCACTTGCGCTTCGTCATCATTACACAAAGCAAAAGATTATGCCACGTTGCAATATTCCCAGGTCTAATAAATATGCCAAAGGTTTTGCGCCTTTTTTCCGAGAAAGACCCATTACCATCCCTTTTCCCAATCCACTATGATATACTCCAAACTTGTGGAAATCTGGTGGCTATTGGTGACATTTGGGAACCTTTAGCTGTAGATTCTTCTTGCGGCAGTTGGCTTTCTCACTACTATAGATATGTGTTTTGTTGTGACATTTCTTTGTACATACAGTACAACTTCAAGATAATTATCCTTTTTACTATAACTTTTTTGTAGTCAAATGTCTATAATTGGTGGAAACCAGGTGGGAAGTTCTTCCTGAAAGTTGCAAGGGCTATCAGATTCACCCCAATATGTTTTTGGGGAATTTTCGGGTGCGTGTTTCTTTGGTGACAACCTGCAAGCTTTTCTTATTATACCTGCTTTTGCTGGCTATGTTGCTAAAGATTCTTTAAAAAGGAATGTCCCACCTAATGTTTCCTTTTGTTTAAATTAACAACAGAATGAATTGGCACCTAAATAGTATTAGGCTAATACATGTAGAAACAATAGTAAAAATGTCTTGTTTGAGTTTAGTTGGAATAAGCTTAAAATATTTGCTAAATGTGGTTGGAAAAGGTGGATTCAAATGATATTATGCGGGATGTATGTCTTTCCCCGATCCATTTTTTTTAATAGAATGAATTGCACAGACCGCCCCAAAGTTTCTTGAAATTACCCGAACTTTCTCTATTTTTTTTTTCTATCCTATAATAATTTATTGTTTCAAGACCATTACATCGACATCTTTTACATACCAAAACTATTTCCCCTTCATTGTTTGAAAAATATTACAGCGAGTTCCCTTCGATGAAAGGTTGATGTAAAGGTAAAACATGCTGAGGAAATTTGTGTAATTTCACGATGTTTTAGATATAGCTAATGCAATTTACACATTTTTTTCACAGCTTGCATGCTTTTGTGTGTGAAAATATTCATTCTATGTTGAAGACATTCACATAGCGTTAAGTAATTGATCAAAGTCGTATAGCCAATTTTTTATGGTACAGAAGTAAAGAGTATAAACCGGCTTGCATGAAAAAATGAAAACTACTTAAAAGAAACCTAAAGTTATAAAAACCTGAAGTTATAAAAAAAAGTTGTCAAGTAAAAAAATTATTTTTCTTTTTATTATTATAAAGCAGATTTTGTAATATCCTTTTCAGATCTCCGTTACCGTTCAGCAACCCAATGCATGTGGTGGTGGGAAGACCAATTGAGCTCACCAGAAACCCCGACCCAACCACCGATGAGGTATGTGCCTATTGGGCACCGGTCATGTTAAATACAATTCACAAGATAGCAAAAAAATCCGTGACAAATACTGAATAAATATGTTTAATTATTCATTTGTTGGGACGGATAGGATATTATGGTATTCATCCGTTCATAATTATTTCTTTTATATTTTTATTAGTGAGTTTTATTTTAGTTTTTCTTTAAATAAGTAATTAAAATAAAGTTATTAGAGAAAAAATATTAATTATTAAAGAATTATTTAAAATTTGACTTGAAATATATTTTTATTTTTTATTTAGACTTATTTTTAAAAAGATTAATTTTTTAAAATTTGTATTTTAGTATAATTCATTCAAATTTGTATTGCATTAATATTTTAGTGAGTAATTTATTTGAATTGTAATTTAAAATTAATTTTTTATTTACTTTTATATATTAAAATTTTATTTTTGAATAATTTGATTTAAAATTAATAAAATATCGAAAAATATTTGTGAATGTCCGTGAATATAAAAAAAAATATAGGGATATTCTTTTACATATATCTAACAAGTAATTTGGACGGGATTCCGTACCTAATGTCATCCATATTTTCATGGATTGAGTAATTTAGATTCAAAGATGGTAGTGAAGAGAAGTTGGAGTAGTTGAACAAAAAACTTGCGTCTTATCTTTGGCTATAGTGTTCGAGTAAGATGCAATCTTCCTTCTCGGTAGGATCACCCTCTTTTTCGGATACAATGTTAAGAACAACCAATATTATTTTCTTCTCAATTACTTATCCAAAGAAGACTTCTACTTTCCTTATTTTATTTAATCGAATGATCAAATTCATTCAATTAACATAAGGCATTATTGTTTCTGTATGGGAATTCTTGTTACAATGATTGATATCTTCAAATATTGGGGTTCAGTTTGCTGAATTTCTAACCTCTTTCATTATTTAAACCTGCTTTTAGGTTGCCAAGATACATAGTAAGTTTGTGGAAGCACTTCAAGATCTCTTTGAAAGGCACAAAGCTCTTGCTGGTTATCCAAACCTTGAACTAAAAATTGTTTGAACCAGGCCTTGATATTGTACCATATTTTCAATGGTTTTTTATTTATTATATTTTTGGGATGGAGTTAGGCTATAAATTGCTAGTACCATCTTGGGAATAAAAATTGATGAATAAAGGGAAATGAGGTAGTAGCTATCTTTTTAATAGAAATACAGCTCAAATTCTGTATGTAGTTTGTAACAAACTATTGTATTCTTTGTATATCAATAACATTTTTAAGAATATATAATTCTAAATATAATTTTTAAATTTTCAAATAAAAAATAAAAATATAAAAAATATATTGGAGATTATTCAGAATGTAAAATTTATATTACATATTGTGTAACTGAAATAAAAATTTATGAAGGTGTAGTAAAAAGTTTTCGTCAGGCGACTAGCTGGATTAGTTGGCGGGTTTAATTGGGCTGAAATGGTATAAACCAGGTTGAGTCGGGTCGTGTATATAAAATATAGAAAATTGACATTCACATCCTTAATGAAGTATCAATTTAAAATATAGAAAATACTTAACACGATTTAATAAATACTTCTATAGATTAGTTAACTTTTAAAAGAATACGCCAATTTTCTGTCATTTTTTTTAGTTTTAATTTTGTCCCTATTTTTAGTGTTTCACCGTTTCTTTTCAATTTTATTATAGTTCTTTTTTACTATTTTACTAGTAATACTTCCCAAATTTTTAATTAATCTGGATATAAATTTTCTTAAACTAAGGTACTTATGATTCTGATTGAGATAGATTTACCTATATTTTAACTTTGTCCCAAATTTTGATAAAGGTAATTCAACTTTATTTCTTAATACAATATATTAATTTTGTTAAAATATTACCAACGTACAAAATTAAAGTTTTTATTAATGATTTTAAAATTTGTTTCCCACTATTCATCAATACAAAACACGATACTTATAATATCTATTCGTGATAAAAAAGAAAAAGAAAAACTTAAATTTGTATATAATTATAAAATACAGTATAAAAAGGACTGAATTTCTTCCAAAAATTTGTCTGAGAACTGAAGGGAATTAATAGCACTAAATGGGAGAATAAAAGAGTAATTCCATACTCTACATTGGTAGAGAACAAAAAGGTTAAGGTAAATGAATGAATGCTGAACCAACATTCTAAAGTAAATAAATATAAAGAAGATAGATTAAAATGTATGGTAGAAAACGTAAGCATAAAATTAGTCTATGTAAATTTCAGGTTTCATTCTGATTTAGACTCTAATGAATTGGTTACTTGGTATGAATTACTCTTGGATCTCTTATGATAGATGTGATCTTTCACAGTTTTGAAAACCAAAGAACCCAACCCTCAGTAAAAGTGGTTAGATATCGTCATTAGAAAACTGGTTAGAAATTTGCTCTACCAAGCTTTCTCCAACTCCACTACCCAACTAAATGCTTTACAAGAAAGAGGGTGAATCTACACTTACATGAAAGAAATACATGAATCAACTCCATTATCAACAAATCACTCTTTCATTCCCAACTTAATATTTTGGACTTTAACTGATAATTGTAGCTTCTGCTCTTCAATGTCTTTTAAAATTGACAGCAAGTTGGATCTGTAAACTTCACATTTCCTTCGAGCTCGGTCTAGTTGCCGTGTCAACTTCTCAATTGTTCTATCCTGCTCATCCTACAACAAAATTACATTGTTCATTATAAACATTAGAGGACCTAGGTACAACAAAAAGTGTTTGTTTTAGAAGATCTAAATACATGTGTAATCTCTCTGAAAATATCATACAGCAAATTAATAAGATTATCTGTGATAAGGGACCAAGATTTTGTTGACAAATTTTAATCTTTCAGAACTATAACACTAATATAGACTGTCAAAGTATTTTTTCCAACTCTTCCAGTTTAACCCTCTCAGAAACCAAACTCTTTAATTGTCTCTTTATTTTTCCTTAAACCAGATATGACAAACCCTTGGCAACTTTACTTTAACCTGCTACAGCATATTCACTGAACACTCTGAAATCATAACAAACAGTTATGGTCTTCAAGAACTATAAACTATTCCATTGCCACCCCCAACCATCTGCATCTGTGTTCCAAGCTTCCAACTTCATTCACCAAACTCTAATCCCCCACTCCTTTTTATTATTTTAAAGAATATTAATTATGGATCATGGACCATCCATGATACCATCTTAATAATTTTAAAATTATACATTACAAATACCATTGCTCATCACCTTCAAATACTGCACCATTAGCAGATATGACGGGAAATCAGGAATATTTAAATACTTTTACACGTAATGCTCCTTGTAATTTTCACAATTCTCTCTTGAAAGAAAAATAAATCAGAAAGTTTGATTTTGATTTTACACTTAAAAGTTAATCATAAAATTGACATTATTTGTTTGATTTGGATTCAAGGTGTCTTGTCCTGATAGAATCAGAATTAACAAAGGATTACCCTTAATTACAAGAGAGTAATTTTCATTGGCACAACTGAGTTTGAATGAGGATATCATAATTCTCATCAGATAACCATATCTCTCTACTCTTCATAATTTTTTTTCCTTCCCTACTCTCTTTTTTCTCTCTTCATAGTTGATTTTACTATGCACAAATCTAATGGTATCAGAAATCTTTGTTCTACATCAACTAGGTTTCAGCTAACTTTAGCATGTCAGTTTAATACGGTGTGTATGATATTTTTTGCACTACAATTACAAGATTATATATGAAAAAGGTCCAGATTAACAGTTATTCTGGATGCAATTGAACATTAAATTGGCTGAAAAGCTTTAGCAACTATAACTAGCAGAAAGAGGCTCCAGACAGCAGATGTTCAAATAATGAAATTCCGGAACAGGACCCTCAATGAAAATACAGTTAACTATTGAACTGTTAATCTTTTTCAGAAGAAATCACAACGAATGATGTTATCCATAGAAATTTTGGAACAACGTCATTATGATTAGTAGAATGGAAACTTCAAAAATATCTAATCTTAGCTCATAACATAAAATGTCTTAAACGAGAAAAATATGCTATATCATAAATTACCAAAAACAACATACCTTATATGAAGATTGTTGCGAGCCAAAGGGAGGATCACTGCGTCTTATTGTTACTCCATTGCTTTGATGAAGGTATTCTTCACAAGTTCCGTTTACAATAACCTGTCTTCCATCATTTTTTGTTGCAGATTCCACTTTATTCGCAGCCTCCCGAAGAGCACTTATTGCTACGTCATAAACTTCTGAAGAGGTTACTCCCTCGTCAACATATTTAAGAGCCTGGTGACGAAGATTGTTGAATCGGATGGTTAGAGATTCGTGAGCACCATTTGACAAATTAGAAGTACGTTCATCCAATATGACACCACTTTTAGCAATCCTGGTCCATCTTTTTAAAATATAATGAGATGGTAAAGTAAGAAGGTTTGTCACCCTAAAAACAGTTAATATATGTCTACAAACTAGACCACAAAACTCAAACATCTGGCAGCTACAAGTAGCTTTCATCTCAAACGAATTAAAGTTGACAAAGTAGGCTCGGTGCATTTCCCCATATTTGGCTACTCTATACACGGTAATCATTTCTTCTTCGTCTACTTTGTTTGCCAAGAATGTTAATGTCTCAACCAACTCTTCTTGAAATTTGATAAACAACCTCCTTGTGTAAACTCCTGCTGCCTGTTTCTCCATAGGTGATGGAGTCTTCAGAATTGGAGTGGTGTTAATAGTGTCATAGTCAGCTTTGACTTCTTTTTCAAAACGGCTCTCCAGAGCCTTCTCATACTGCTTCACAAAAAGCTGAAGTGTTGTTGATGCATTGATATATCCATCAAAATAAGAGTTAATGTTATCACTTCGCTGTGTTATTGACATTTCTGCAAAAAATGTATCCCTCAAGTACACCGGTACCCACTGCCGCCTATCATTGTATATTGATTGGAGCCATTCATGTTTCTGGAGATCATACCTATCAGTTAGACAGGTCCAACAAGACTCAAACTCCTCAATGGACTCGGTCAGGTTAATGCATTTATGCAGGTCAGCTTCAAAATTATGATGTTCAGAAAGCACATGAGACAACTTCTCTTGGCACTCCTTAAAAATGTGCCACTTACAAAATCGGTGCCGGGTACCGGGAAATACATGGTTGATGGCTGCACAGATCACCCTATCATGATCAGTAGTAATTGAAACTGGAGGTCTACCTGACATTGCTTCAAGCCAGGTTTTGAAAAGCCAGACAAAAGATGCCTCGGATTCATTTATCAGGAGAGCACAACCAAACAATACAGGCTGTCCATGATGATTTATGCCAGTGAAAGGTGCAAAAGGTAATCTATAGCGGTTAGACCTATATGTTGTATCAAAGGTGACAGTGTCTCCGAAGTAAGTATAATTAGTCCTTGCCTTGGGATCAACCCAGAGGATATTACTCATGCAGTGATCATCGTCACCTTGTACATCATAGAAAAATGAAGGATTCTCTGCTTGTTTGCTCTTCAAGTAATCCAAAAGGATCTGAGTGTCACCTCCAAGGGTCCTTTGCCTACTACTTCTCATATAATTTCTACAGTCACGCTCAGTGAAACCAATATTGCTAATTCCACCGTATTCTTTTATCAGAGCAGACATTATTCCACTTGGGCCTATTCCAGCACTCTGCAAAGTATCAATCAATGACTTAGCCGGACCCGCAACATGACGATGAGAACGAAGGCAATGCACCTTATCAGGTGGAACCAAGTCATGATTATGTTCTCTGACAAATGAAGAAACAACCCATCTGCCAGAATCTTGAATTTTCACAACCAACATGGCTTTGCAACCAACGCGGGTTTCGGCACGTGGCCGCTTGACTCTGCCATCGACCAAATGCTTCTCCTTCTCCACACGAAAACCTTCCTTGGCACACACAAAGGACCTCTGAATTATAGAACCGTCACGCCTGGAGCGCCGAGACATGCTCACCCGCGTGCTAAAGCCAACACGGCGAGCGTAGGAATTGTAGAACGCCTTTGCAGCCTCTTCCGATTCAAAGTCCATTCCTTGACAAGGTTCAAGGTTAGTGTCCCCTCCAAAAATGTGAGGCCCCACACCAGCAGCAAGAACAGAATTAGCAGCAGCTGGACTATAATCAATATTAACAAGGTCCTCACCATCCTCAACAGGGTGCTCCATGTCAATGGTAGCATCGTACCCCAAACCAATCATATCAAATTCAATGACCTCGTTGCTTAGACTCAAAGGCTCAAACTCCATTTTACAGAAAACCCAGGAATCAAAATAGCATTATCCTCTCAACAAGACACTATCTTTGTTGAAAATTAGAGAGTAGAGGTGCATAATTGAAAAGGGGCTAAAGGGTTCAAATGATTAAACACATCTCAAGCCATTAAGAAAACATACCAATCCTTCATCGTCACCACCACCATCGTTTATGTGCATGGAGGACACAGTTTGACCTCTATGAAACCATCACAATGGAGATGCATGCATGATCAGAACAGAGGAAAGAAGAGTGGGAGAATGAATCGACATGAAGATGGCGGAAACGAATTATTCAGGGGGAATAACGATTTAGAAGTAAAATTTGGAAAAGGAAAAGGGAGAAATGCGGATCTTGGAGTAGATGTTGGAGTTGAATGAAAGTGAAAAAAGAAGCAAAATCGATGGTGCTGGATTGTTTACAAGTAATGGGTGGAAGCAAAGTTGGGTTTTGGGTGAGGTTAGTGAGAGACGACAATGAGAAACAGCAATTACTGTGTTCAGCGTTACAATTCAAAAAGTGGAGAGAGAAATTTGAAGAAGAAGAAGAAAAATAATGTTTTGTGTAAAGGCAAAATTACTTGGTTATGCTTTCTCAAAGCACGTCAAATTTTGCATCTAAGTACCAGACTTCGATTTTCTTATCGGGAAAATAAATATCAAATGTAATTAAAAAGTAGTGGTCATTTATGAAAACTTATTTATAACCGAATTTATTATTATAAAAACTAATAAACTTTCTATACATTTATAAAATTAAAAAAAAAATATTTCATTATTTATCGATACAAATTAATATATATATATATATATAAATAAATAAATAAAAATAACAATGACTATATAATAAATATAAGGGTTAAATATGTTTTTGGTCTCTTAACTTTCGGTGAATTTTGGAATTAATCTATTTCAAACTTTGGATCAATTTAGTCTTTCATCTTTCGAAATACGTGAATTTAGTCATTTTAATCAAATTTTGTTAGGTTTATTTGATGTTTCGTACATAGTTCAGGATCATAATTGAGTTGTTTATACGGTTTGACACATTCTTACTTTAATGTTAAGTCAAATACTATTATGAAACGCGTTTGAAATGTCAAATAAACTTAACAAAATTTGATTAAAAAGACTAAATCCACGTAATTCAAAAAATAATGACTAAATTCGTTCAAAGTTTCAATATAGATTAATTTTAAAAATATATTTAACTTGAATATAATAATAACTATTATGGCGACTCATAATTTGTAATGTCAGTATATTTAATTTGACGAGAGCTATGAGGAGACAAATTTATACAATTTCTTTAATTCAACTCCTCTAATCATCATGGTGAAGTTATGTTCTTGTAAAAAAGTTGTAATTTATACAAAGGGTCAATCATTCATACTACTGTCTATCAAGCCACGTATATTTGGTCAATTTTGCAATATATTACAGATTTCATCATTTTGAGGAAGCTTGTATAAAACTACATTCAGCATAGGTACTTCCACTAACCATGGCTGAAAAGAGAGAACTCATAAGGCAAAAATAATGTCAATAAAATAATAATAATAATAATAATAAAAGCAATGAATAAAATTAAGCCACAAGCCACATGTAGTAGGTTGACCAAAAAGTGACTGCAACTGACGCCAAACCATATGTCCATAGCATGATAACAGAACATTCACCTTCACCTGCTCCAAACAACTGGGCAATGGTTCCTGAACAAAGTGAGAACATTATTAAAAAGACATGTTGTGTGTGTTTTGCATGATCCATCAGAGACAATTATGAAGTAGATGTTTGATGATATTATTATACCTATAGCCATTGCTGGAGGAAGTGCATATTCAAGGAGAAGAACAAACTGATACAAGGGATCTGGTTGCACCAAACCCAATTGAGTTGCTCCTTTAATAACTAGAATACCCAAAATTGGAAGGATGATATATCGAACTACTACTATTCCAAGAATTGTACAGAATGAAGTATTTGCTCCCTTCAAGCCTGTTCCAATATTCATCCAAGAAATTAAGAAATTATTCAGAAGCTGCCATTGCCAGAGAGGAGTAGAAACAAAAGGGTATGGCTATGTAAGAAACTATTGCCTTTAAGAAGGTTTGCTCCCATTATAAGAGTTATAACTGGGATTGCGGCTTCACTGCATGGAACAACATAGTGTAAGGTTCGAAGTGAGTCACCAATGAAAAGTAAGAAACTGGTCGAGTGTTAGAGTTTTCTGAATTGGTTTCTTGAGATTTTTCATCTGAAAATCTTAAGAGAAGTTTTTGGATGCTGACATAACATACCCCAACATGGTAACAGAGTCTTCAATCACATGAAGTGGAGCATCGGTGCCAATCATGAGTTTACGTATCAGAGGAACCACGCCAACAATAAGCCCAACAATCTGCATTGCCAAAAACAATCTGCAGTATTACACTAACGTAAGTTCAGTTCAATGATGTCCAAGGCAAAAACATTGCATCCTACCGATCCAAGAGTTGTCGGTGAAAATACGGCTTTGAAATTGGAGTTGCCAAAAATCTTTCCTGACAGGTCTTTGATTTTAGCTGAGATTGATGCCTGCAATCAAACATCCAAAACTTTTTTGAATTGTGTTTCTAGTCTTGCATAAGATAGAAACTCAACGATTTCAGTATCTCAATAATTTCAAATAAGATCATGTTAGACATCATTATGAATTAGAATCATGAGTACTTCAGAAAGAGATAAATTTTGGATAATTATCTGAAAGATGCAAGGTGATACTTATAGGGGTTATTGGTAGCAACCTTCACTTTCTTCTCAGATTCATTTGAAGGAAGCAATAGGGTGTATGCATCAACATCACCCACGTAATCCTTTTCAGGATTTTTGAGGTCTTCTTCCTCAGAGACGAAATCTAGTATCTCCCCTGAAGCCTCCTGTGTGAAGGAGCTAGTTCTATATTCTTCTTTGGGAACTATACTTGCTGAAATTCTCATTATGTTGTACACATAAATCCATATGTAAACAGCTCCAACCTACAGTTTCACAGTGAACACCACTTCAGAAATCAAGAGGGAAACAAATTAAGATTTAACATGAAAGAATCTGATGAAGTTACAAACCGCCATAGAAAGTGAAGTATAAGCCATTCCATATTGATAGCAGACATTGGAGTCTCCGAAAGGACTACCTTTGTCTTTACATATAGCTGGGACAATGATTATAGGCAAGAATCCTACATTTCCTGTTCATGTTCATGTAAGTCTGAAAATAAGCTCAACAACATGATGTATCCGCAAGAACATATGCTACAGCTTTAGCTTTAGCTAAAATATGAAACATTTCAATGGAAAATAACAACACGACCACAAAAAGGAAGAAGTTTTTGTGGAACTTTCATGTATGCAGTTTCATTTCTTTTTGAAACAGAGAAATATTTGGACTCCCAATTATAGCAATAAGTTGCTTTGTTTGCAACATTAGTAGATGAACATGTAAGCACCATTTATGATAATAGTTCAATGAAGCAACACATATATAAGGAAATTATGATTCGAATGCTAAGTTATATTATAAACACTTTAAACTGTCCAAACACCTAATTCACACTCAATTTTCTTTCTTTTATGTCACAATCAATCTGTGTGAAAGCATCACACAGATTTACATGTTTGGGAGAAAACTGTACCTGCAGAACAGACACCAATTATTAGTCCTTCCAAGTGTTTGGGAGCCCTTGTTAATTTTACAAGGATCCACCCTAAGGCCGAGCCTATTATAAACGTGATGAGGATATTGACGGGCATGAACCACCTAAATAACAAATAAAACATGTCATTGGATATTTCGAAAGAGGATCACAAATAAAGCAAAACCTGGATGAAATCAAATACTCACAGTAAAACAGCATTCTCAAAAGTAATGGTGTCAGCCAAATTGCCACCCACCAGAGAAGGATAAAGCACGTAATGTACAAGCTGTCGTCATGGATGAAACACTGTTGTGAGCAACATGTATAATAATGGAGTTAAGAAAAAAGAAGAAAGAAAAGTTCATTAAGAATTCATGGAGTTACATTATTCACTTGTATCCTTGCATCTTTTCCCAATAAATTTATGTTTTCCAGTGCAAGAACTAAGCCAACAGCAGTGATTAGCAGCACTTTGATCACCGGCATAGATGCCACCCACAGAAGCTCCACAAGTCCCATTTTCACGATTCTTCCAACAAAAATATGTGCTGATTACAAATCCTACACGCAAACAACAATGAAATAATAAACCACACAGATGTTGGAAGAACACAAACTTTAGATCCAAGATTGTACTATAAGAAGGTCCCAACAGATGTAAAGAAAATGAAAACTGTAGATTGCACTGAATATGAGTACGTATCACAGACAAAAGAAATATAATTATATGAATACATAACAGATAAACCAAAGAAAAAGGTAAAAATAACAAAACTCTACTAACACGAATCAGCAGATAGAGGCCAATGAGCATAATCCAGTATATATGAACAAGATGCTACTTCCTTCTATCGGAATTAATAAGGAAAGAAAAAAGGAGAAAAACGCTGAAGTGGACAAAAAACTATGACCTCCACTAATGCCCAAGACGACAACATGAACACGTACTCCACATGATTGGAACCGGGACCAATCATGTAAAAAAAAAAAAGAGACAAACTTCATAGAGAATATAATAATCTATTTTATTACTTTATGCATACCGTGAAAATCAGAAATTTGAATTTTTGCTGGATTTCTATCCA
>Ga0099823_1000651_pt1 | contig 24562 bp, 20 predicted proteins | sample CowpearedBW_FD_76831 | JGI IMG/M metagenome (GOLD analysis project Ga0099823, IMG submission 76831) | Root nodule microbial communities of legume samples collected from California, USA - Cow pea red BW | ecosystem: Host-associated > Plants > Roots > Nodule | place: USA: California | collected...
GTTTTTCTCGTGCTTACAAATTTATTAATATTATATCATATGAAAGCACATGGATAATTGAAAGTGATTAAATATATTACACATTACATTGAGAAAGAAATTCTTCACATACTTGTAATGATTTTCGAGTATTAAGGATGAGTAATGAAGGTATGTCAAAGGATGTTTTCTTGCAAATAGTGTAATTATTACTTAGAGGAACTAAACATACTTAAGATGTGTTTTAATATGATTTATGTGCATTTGATTGATGATAGTTATTATGTTAAATGGAAACTCACTTAATGTAACTTGGATATGGATAGAGAAGAAAAATTATAAATTGTATAAGATTAAATCTTTGGTTGCTAAAAATAGTGTAAATGTTATATTTATATATGGAAGTATCTTTATGGCACGGAAGGCTTGGTCCACTACAAAAAAATACAAAATTATTGATGACATTTTATCGATGGAAAAAAATTGTTCGGTAAAATAGAATTTACAAACATACTTCATCAATGGATTTTAGAATTTTAATTATCTCCGAAAGCATCTATCAGTAATCACTACTAAAAAAACTTATATTTCCTGTCAATTTTGTTTTGATTTTTTTTTGTAGAAAATACTTATAAATTTTGTTATGAAAAAAAGATTTGCAGAAAATTTCTGTCAATTTTTTTGCAAAATATTTTGTATAAAACACTTTTCGCAACAAATTTTGTAAGAAATACTTACGAATTTTATAATTTTGTAGGAAATAATTACCCACAAAGGAATTACCTGCCAATTAAAATTCTTAGAAAAAATAGCAGGAAAAAACCTTTTCCTGCAAATTCTTTTAACAAATTTACAAGAAAATTCTCATGTAATATGAGAATTTGTAGTATTAATAGATCTATTGATAATATTTGTCGGTAAATTAGAATTTTTATTGTTGATGGAAATATCCATTAGTAATGGATATATTGGTAAAATCTATCAATAATTTATATTGTTTATTATCGACAAATATTTTCGTTGTTAAATTACATCAGTATAATAAGAGCCAAAGTTCCTGCTTTGAGCTTTAAGCATTATTGTAAAATTCTTGAGCAAATCCATTGATAATTGAATGCTTTTAAAACATGTCAATAAATCCATTGGTAATGAATCTTTTTAAAAGAAATCCATTGGTAATTGGTTTTTCTCGAAATTCATTGGCAATTCTTTTTTTTAATTCATCGATAAAATTGTCAACAATTTTATTTTCTTAAAATCCATTAGTAAATTTGTTAGTATAATGGACATCACTTTTCCTACCAAATGTTACAAAATCTTCATTATAAATTAATTGGAGGGTAAGAAGAAGGAGAGGAGGGAAAAAAAAGAAGGGGAGGCAACAATAAGAATTGCAAAGGCGATGGTGATAGTGACGACAAAAATAGTGGCAGAGGCAACGAAGGAAGAAGAGAACGAGAAAAAGGAGGAGGTGGAAGAGGAGCCAAAGGTAGGAGACACGAAGACGATGAACATGACAATAGACATGGTGATGATGATGGTGGTGGATGAGGAAGAGGAAGAACAAGGAAGAACAAGGAAAAAAAGAATAAGATGAGCATGAGGAAGAAGAAGACCAAAAATTGTAATATTTACTGACAAATAATTAGCGATGAACAAAATGCATTAGTAATTAGCGACAATTAGGCAAATCAAAGTATTATTTAAGAAACATCTTCCCTTAAGGAAGTCATAGTTGTTTGAAATAATGTATTATTATGTTTGTGGCTCATTAATGGTAAAGTCTTTAAGTTGCACTTTGTTTTGTTACTTTAATTGATGATTGTTTCAGGAATCTATGGCTCTATGGACTATGGAGAAATAATTTCATGCTTTGGATGAAAGACAATCAGGCAAAAAGATAAAATACATTCATACTAATAATGGTGGTGAGTATTGTGGACCCTTTAATGTCTATTGGAAGAAATAAGGTATTAGACATGAAAAGACTCCTCCTAAAACTCTCCAGTTAAATGGTCTAGTTGAGAGAATTAATAAGACTTTTGTTGAAATAGTTAGGTCTATATAAGCTTTTTTGAAACAATGTTGCTTAAGCATTTTTAAGGAGTGACATTACTTGCATTTGTGCATGTTACTAATCTTTATCCTATAATTGCAAGGTGAGGTGCCAAACAAAATGTGGTTTGGAAAAAATGTCAAATATGAAGGCAAATAGATATGAAGGCAAGATAGTGTATCTTTATTAGTTACAATTAGGATGAATTTGAATTTAGGTTGTATAATCCTGGTGAGAAGAAGCTAGTCGTAAATCATGATTTGTAGTTTATAAAAGACCAAACCATTGAAGATATTATAACAAGATGGAGAAGACTACCCTTGAGAAAATCTAATTGATTATAATCCAATGTTATTGCCTATTCAAATTTTGGATAGTGTTAGCCTGATTCTCAAAATGATAAGTAGCATGGTGATCTTGATGATCAACATATTAGAGAAGGATTAGAGGTTCTAATATATAATGCTTTAGATGAACATAATATGGTTCATAATGATGATCTTAGAGATGCACCTCAATTGCCACAAGTGCCTACTAGTAGGTCTAACATGCTGAGAAATATTTTTTAAGTATCCTTTTAGTGAGTATGTAACCTTAATTAACGGTGGAGAACTTGAGTGTTTAGAAAAAGCTTTGTAAAGTGAAGAAAAATAGTAGTGAATGGGTGCAATGTTAGATGAAATGAAATCTTTGCCTGATTATCACACTTATGGCTTAGTAAAAAAATGCCTAAGAGAATATTTTTTAGAGAATAGGTGAATTTTCAGGGAGAAACAAGAGACTATTCTACATCTTCAAGGTAAAACGCAAAATTAGTGGTGAAAGACTTTAGATAGAGAAAAAATGTTGATTTTAATGGGATTTTCTTGCTTACGATGAAAATGTTATCCATCATAACTATGCTAAGTTTAGTTTGTTAGGTTTTTAAGGAGGGGGTTTAACTAGGAAGATACAACACCAATAAGATCTGAGCCCAACCACATAAGGCATTGACACCACTCTCAACCCAACACCATTCATTAGGGAGGTTTAACAACAATGCGATGTGAGCCAAAACCGCATAAGGAATTACCACAATCTCTGACCCAAAATCTTAAGACAATTATTTTGTAGGTCTTTTCCTTATATCTTGCTAAACTTTCTCACTTTTATTCAATGTTGACTTTAAACTCCACTTGAATTCCTAATAATCTCTTCCTCAATTGTGAGTCTCTTTCTCATTGGTACATCTCCTTCAAGTATAATCATTTCTAACCACGAATACCCATTAGCAACCCTTAATTATATCATTGTTCCTCATAACGGGGTACACTTTCCTGAAACTTTTGTTAAGAAGACTTTTGATACATGGTCATATTATACTTGTCTGAATTAGCTACCAAGATAAACCATAAACTTTTATAAAATTGATTACTCTTTTGAGGAAAATTCATCAAGGAATATTTAACAACAATGAGACTTGAGTCAAACAGACAAATGATTGATATTATCACCAACCTAAAATCTTAAAATAATGTATTTATATGTTGCTAAACTTTCTCATTTTTACTAAATGTGAAATTTAGCCTCAATTTAAATTTCGTAACTTGAAACCCAAACGTGGCAAAGTGTAGGCTAATTATATATCTAGATTTTTATTTCATAATCCACTTTAATATATTTTTTGTCATATGTTTCGTTATTTATGTGTAGTAAATCCTAACATCATTAGTCTTTAAGTTTTTATTTTTGTAATTGTAGTAAATAATAACATCATTATTTTTTAATTTTTTTTATAATTGTTATGTTTGCATTAAATGTTCGTTTCCATAAAATATTCAAATTTGAGTTTAAAAAATTACAAAAGTACTATTATTATTATTTAATTTGTAGGGACCAGTTACAAACCCACAATTGCATTGGAGTAATACTTATTAATCCGCAAATCTTATGCGGACTAATCCATCTACACATTTTATTATGGACCGAATAGAGAACAAGCAAAAACAGAGTAAATTGGTCAACATCGTCACTCATCAACCAGATAACTCAATTATTATGTCAACTATAAAGAAACTTTATTTATAATATTGACTTAAAAGTATTGATCCTATCGATATAGGGTCTATCAATTTTCTTTACAATAGTATGTTAACTATAAATCTCAAACTACAAATAACATATTACTCTATGAAAACTAATAATAATTATTGGAAATTTAATAAATTTATAATATATAAATGAAATTTAGGAAGATTGAATTAGATTTAAAACTCAATTCTTAATATAGACTTCACAAATCGTGTAAAACAACAAAAAAATATTAGCAAGAAAATTCAAAAAAGAAAAACCTTGAGCTTGACGAGATTAAATGCAGGGTTGATGATCTTTCTGTGCTTTGACCATTTGTCTCCCTCAAGATCTACAAGTCCAGTTATCAGGAACTTTGCAAGTGGAGTAAGGGTTGGCTTTGGAAAATCATTTATCATGTTCAGAACCTCTTTTATTGCTTCAGGCTCCATAATATGCACAGTAATCTTAGGGCCATACCAAAAAAATGAATTCTTACCTACAAAAATTATCAACTTATTTTCTAAATAAGCTTATATATATATATAATAATCATTGAAAAACAAAGATGTTTATTGATGATTAGGTAGAAGAAGACTGAGAAAATTGAGATTACTAATCACAGTATGAACTAATTTGAGCCTTAAAATCATTTGTTAAAGGTTGTATTAGAAAGCATACCAGAAACTTTGACCAATTGATTTTGAAACGGAACTAGGCGAGTTGCAGCATCATCGTCGATGTGTATGGGTTTAGATTGCGCTTGATGCTGCATCGTGTTGATTTCTTTTATGTCTCCGAAGAAAAGCTTGTATGGGTTACCCTTTATGCCTTGTCGTCTGAGGAATCTCTCTGCCCTTTTGGGTTCCAACCACACCCAACTCAGTGCTTTTGTTAAGAATATGATAACAAATGCAACCAAAAATCCAACAAACATCATTGCTGCATCAACTTCCATTTCCGATGTCAAAGTTGTCTATAGTTGGAATGTTTATATAATCTGAAACAGAGAAGAGTCTCTCGACAAGGTTATGCACATGTACGGACAAGAACAACCTCCAAATACTTCACAAAACACTAATATGCTTAAACACCAAAACATGTATCGTTGAAATTTATGGGACAACGACCTCTGCTTTCTGTAAACTTTGTTTCTTTTTCTTTTATAAATAGTTGAAAGAAATTTTTGACGGACAGTTCTAGGTGGAGATAGACACAATGAAAATTATATACTGTATAACAAAAATCAAATTTTGTTGCTCATGTAATATAGGATCATCTATGTCATAGAATAACCAAGTTGGTTTTAGTGACAATAAGAAAAGAGGTTACATGTCACATTTCATTTTTGTTCATTTTATAAACAAGTCAAATGTAAACCTATGACGCCTCTAATAAAATATTCATATCATGTGTCCTTTTTTGTTACTTTATTATTGTCAATTTGATAAAGCAATATTATACTAACTTATTTTTAAAATAAAGAGGTTATTTAAGAGCGCTTAATAAAATAAAATTAAAACAATTATCATAATATTTTGTCGAAAACTTTTAAGTATATTATGTCTATTTAAGATACACCAGTGCAAAGTTACCTCTACTCACGTGTTATATCACACTAGTGTACAAATATCATTTAACGATCAATATTAATAACATTTCTGAAGCACCAGTCATTGGTATTTTGATTTTTGTAAATAATTGAAGAAAAATGATAATCTGACTTCTTAAAAATTGTTCCTTTTTTACTCCCTTACGTGCTATTAGGAGGTGAAAACCTGGAAAAAAAATTGATTTATTTTTATAATTGGTGATGTGGCACTGAATACGTATTGGAACTTAAATCGAGAGAAAACAAAGGGATTAAGTTTAGAGTTTGCTTTGTCTCTCTTGCTCAGAGAAGATTGATCCTCCCTTTCTCCGTCATCTTCTATCTCCATACACACAATTGGAATTGAGATTGGGAGAAAAAGAAAAGGCTAGGGTTTCATTAGAAAGAAAATGGGTTTTGGATTTGCTTCGTCTCTCTTGGTCGGAGAAAATCACTCTTCCTTTCCGCTCACCGTCATCTTCTATCTCCATACACACAAAAATGTAGATCGTTAGACTGTCATCGTACCGGACCAACGTCAAATCTCGTGCCCTCTCCCTGTTGCGACAATGAGGACCGATTTCCCCTATTGCTACTAGTGCAAGGTTCTACTTCTCACTCTCTGTTCTCTCTGTTTCGTTTACTAATGGTGTGGTTTGGATTCTGATAATATTCACCGCCTAAAGAGAGAACTGAGCATGCCTCTTCACCTTTCAAGCATCCATCTAATGTTCCATGTAGTCTGCCCCAAATTGGACAATTTTTGGTGTGTTTGGATAGAGTATTTTAATGAAGCAATTCATTTTATTTTTTGAAGAATTTAGATTTCTTTGTAATGAAATGCTTTTTTTGGATAGAGAAATTAAAAGAGATTTAAAATGCAAGCATTTTTTGAAGTATTTCAATGAGCTAAATTAGTAGAAATTCAAATGCCCTCAAAATAGGTTGAATTTGAAATTCTCCTCACTCAACCTCACATTCTAGACACTTAGGTAGAGTTGTCAGTTTGACCTAGTCCATAGGAGAGTTCGATGAGCCCAACCGACGACTCGATGAGTCAGACGGACCAGGTGGACCCGACAACCCATACGGGTCGGGCGAGATCGATGATCGAGACGTACTAGGCTGGCCTAACGACCCAAACGAGTTGGGCGTGCCCGACGACCTAAATGGGCCGGCATGCTCGACGACCCAAACGGGTGGGCGGGCTTGACCATCAAGAAGGATTAGACGACGAAGACGTGTCGTGCGAGCTTAATGACCCCACAAGGTTTGGGCAGACTGGACAACCTACAGGTGGCGCATAGGCTTGAAGACCCAAACGTATCGGGCAAGCCCAACAACCCGTACGGGCCCGACTTGCCCGATAACCCAGACATGCCCGACCAGCCCGATAACTCAAACCGGCCCAATCGATCCGCCTACCCGACAAGCCTAACCAGCTTGACGACCTAGACGGGCCCGTCAGCTCGACCACCTAGACGAACCCGACAACCTAGATGGGCCCGACTAGCCCAATGACCTAGACCGACCAAACAATCTAGATGGGCCCGTTTGGCTCAGCGACCTAGACAAGCCCGATTGGATCGACGACTTGGGCGGTACCAACCGACCCGATGACCTAGCTGGGTCGGTAGGCCCAACGACACAAACTGGTCGGGGGGACAATGATACAAATGGGCCTAACGACCTAGATGGGTCGGGTAGGCCCAAAGACCTAGTGGGGCCAAGGGTCGTCGAGCCAATATCTTAGACGGGACATATCAGATTGGGTAGTCGGGTACATCCTGCTTATCTGGGTCATCGAGCCCGTTTCCAAATTTATCATGAACTCAAAACATAATTAAGCCTAAAATAAATATTGTTAAAATGAAATTTTATCTCACAAGAAATTCAATTGTTTTATCCAACAAGAAATTTAAATGTAAGGTATTTTAGTTTCTTTATCCAAAATAGTTATTTAGTAAAGGAAGGAAATTTAATTGCAAGCAATTTAAATACAATGTATTTCAATTTTTCAGTATTGTTGAAATGCTTGATCAAAACACAAGGTTACTTTTTAAGTTCTCGTAATTTTTGTCGGTGGCCAAAGAAGAATTATCGCGTGAGTGTGATTATAGGTTGAAGGCAGCGAATCAAAAGCTGTATCGAGATCTTCTTGCTGGGATCGATAGATTTTATGTTCCAATAGTTGTAGATGCTATTTCAAGTAGAAGAGTATTAACTACCAAGCTTGTTTATGGTAACTATAAGAACTTTAACCACTTCTTTTTTATGCATTTTTCTATACAACTTTACATGCAATTTTTTGGTACCATAACTTACATAGCCTGCTTACACACTTAAGTGATGTAAAAGAATGAAAACATACATGGTGGTCGATGCAGCTGCATATCCTGTTTAGATGACAATGCTCTCAACATATATGTAGTAATTATTTGTGTAGAAGATATAGTTTTCCAGATTGGATAGCAAATTTTCCCTATAAATGCTCCTATTTTATCTCATATAATCTGATTTGGTAGTCATTTACTCAATTTTTTTTTTGTAATTCATTAAAAGTTAGAAGAAAGGTATGTTAACTATAAAAAACTTCATGTAATTAATTATATAATTATGTTTGGAGAAATTATCACCTTTAATCAGACAATTTTATGAACACAAATTTGTCCATGTTTTTAATCATTCTTTGGTACTTGTTGAGAGATGCTACTTGTTATGTTCATTAAACAAGGGATGCTTTCCTTATTACTTCAATTTTTTGGTTCAATTGGTGGACAACTATTTATGAATTCTTGATTTCTTATTTAGTTTGACAATCAAACTGTTTACATCATTCATGTCAAATAAATAAAATGACATTCTTGTGAATTAAATATTTTTATTATCTTGCTACAAGAATTACAATTCACAAAGTGGCATCACTGGACTAGGAAACTCATAATCATATTGGCAAAAAGTTATTAGAAGTCATTGATGAAGTTATTTGTATTTTGATTTTTGTAGGCATGTTATTTTGCCATGTGTTTATATGTGTGCACAAGTGAAATATTTAAGGCTATTTTTTGACATACTAACTCTAGCATCACCAATCGGAAAATTCTGGTCCATACATATGAAATTTGAAGTATACTTGATGAATTTTGGTTTAGCTATCTAGTTCAGGTGTTGTTGTCTACGTGAAGTAAACATATATTACTGTTAAAGGACTTGAGTGAATATGACAAAGTAGTTAAGATTTAAAAGGAAAAACTTCACTATATATGTTCTTAGTTCTCACACACATGATTTTTGCGATCTCTTCTTAACTTGGAGGGTGTTTTTAATGCAGATCGATCCTAAGTGGGGTAATTTCTTATTTGATGAAGTTACAAAGACAATCAATCTGATTGATTTCAGGGTAGCACGAGATTACCCTAAAGTATTCGTTGATGACTATTTAAGAATGATTAGTTATATATCAATAACTAAGTCGAGGTTTGAAATCTTCATTGTTTTGAGTCCTATGTCTTTTTTTTACTCAGTCAGACTCGCCTATAGCATAATACACATGTTAATGATAAAAAATGCTATAAATATACGTAACTTTTCATAACTTGTATCCCAAACTGCCTACATGAAAATTTTGATGGGTCCCATCCTAGTAACTAAAGTGAGGATTTTAAGATGGGCAGCAAATTCTTGTGGATTTTTATTATTGTTTATGATGCATAATTGATTAGGTTCTAGCATGTGCAAATGACGATAGTTTTATCATATTTTTCATTCTGTTTTCTTGCATTCATTGTTAAAGAAAGTGTAGTAAATTGCCTCCACTGGGTTCTTTGGTGAAAATGAATAGTGGTGCTGAGGTAATGAAGTGGTTGATTAAGTTTCTTGTGCAATTTTTGGATCTGAGTTGGAAAACAAATAAGCATCAAGTCCAAGAACTATGAGACTAAAAGATAGCAAGAAGTAGTCATTTATAGAATAAATAATAATATATTTTAAATTGTATTGTGCTCTACTTGTATTTCATATTGACAATGGCTCTTGAAGTCTTTGAGCTTTGCATTAGAGGAAATGAGTCCAAAGTAATAAGATAATATTCTTGTAAGCAGTATATCACAGAAACAAGAACTCTGTATATTGAGATTGATGCAGCAGAGTGTTTACAAATAGATTATATAAAAGCTGTAGAGAAAAACTAACTAAAACAAACAAACAAAACCTAACTAGACTAACAAAATATAACCATGGTTAAACTAATAGGCCCCCCTCAAGATGGGAGAAAAATGTTTTCTATGCCCATTTTGGAGAGAATGCTGAGAAAACTGGTTCTGGGTAGAGATTTGGTTAAAATATCAGCAAGTTGGTGATGCTTTTGTATATGGTTAAGCTTGATAGTTCCTTTCTCCACATGTTCACAAACAAAGTGTAGGTCAATATCTAGGTGCTTAGTGCACTCATGGTGGGAAGGATTAGAAGCAATTTGAATGATGGCTTGATTGTCACAATAGATCACTACATAAGGTGTGAAAATATGAAAGTCAGTCAAAAGGTTCTTTAACCAAACAATTTCAGTAGATACAGAAGCTAATGCACGGTACTCAGCTTCTGTAGAAGATTTACTAACAGTCTTTTGTCTCTTGGCTTTCCATGAGACTAAAGATTGCCTAAGAAAATGCAGAATCCAATGGTGGAGCGACGGGTGTCCATACATGAGCCCCAATCAGCATCAACATAAGCATGGATATTACAATCAGAAGCAGATTTAAACAAAATACCCTGGCCAACTGTATGCTTGAGATATCTTAATAAAATATTAGCAGCTGCCATATGTTCAGTAAAAGGTTTAGAAACAAACAGGCTTAATTTATGGACAGTATAAGAAATATCTGGACGAGAAATAGTCAGATATAACAACCTACCAATAAGATGTCTATAAGTAGCAGGATCAGCAATAGGAGTGCCAGAATTATTATGTAAATGTAAGTTGGGAAGCATATGAACAACAAAAGGTTTACAAGCAAGCATTCCACAATCTTCATGCAAAGATAGAACATAATGGCATTGACATATAAATATACCAATTTTTGATTTGGAAAGTTCAATGCCAAGAAAGAATTTTAAATCACCAAGATCTTTTAATTTGAATTTGTTTTTCAGTTGAATATTAATAGAATCAATACAATCCATGTTAGGGCCAACAAGAATAATATCATCAACATAAACAAGGACAGCAACAAAAGTATTATCATGGCCTTTTGTAAAAAGAGAATAGTCATGTTTAGATTGACAAAAACCAAAAGAAATAATAGTATCATGAAATTTATGAAACCAACTGTGTGAAGTGTTGTTTTAAACCGTAGATGGATTTATGAAGATGACAAACCAAAGGAGCATTAGATGTGGGGGTAAAATTATGAGTATAACCGGGAGGAATATGCATGAAAATCTCTTTATTAAGATTGCCATTTAGAAAAGCATTATTAATATCAAGCTGAGTTAAATGCCAATTATGAGAAGTAGCAAGGGATAAAAGAATGCACAAAGTAGTAATTTTTGCAACTGGAAAAAATCAGTACCATATTGTTGTGTAAACCCACGAGCAACGAACCTAGCTTTGTGTTTAGTTACAGTGCCATCAGAGTGAAGCTTGAGTTTAAACAGCCATTTTCAACTTATAGGTTTCTTACCATGAGGAAGGTGTGTGACAGATCAAGTGTTATTCACATCCATAGCAACAAGTTCATCTTCAATGGCTTTTTGCCAATGAGGAATACAAATTGCTTGCTTATAAGTTTGAGGCTCATAATTTTCAGAGATTTGACAAAGGTAGTGTGTGTAGGGAGTGGACAACTTGGAATAGTTAACAAAATTCTGATTAGGATAGGGGATTTTGGAATTAGGAGTGACATTGTAACAATGGTAGTCCGAAAGGTAGGTAGGAAGAATAATAGACCTAGCTAACCTACGAATAGGAACAACAAAATTTGAAGAAGACCAATGCAGTAAGGGCTTTTGGCCTCGGTTGTTTTTGATATTCTACGCCGGTTCCAGAACCGAGGCATATTAGGGTGAGGCCAAAAGGGATGGCTTTTGGCCTCAGGTGTGAACTGAAGCCATAGAGCTACTCTTCTACCTCGTTTCTACTGTGAACTGAAGCCATTGTGTCAACGGTGGCTCAGCCGCGCAATGGAGGCGTTCTTGTCCGCAACAACGATTGTCAATGGTGGTTTGTGAATTTGCAGGGTTCGCGACAATGTTTGCAGATTTGGTTTTTTGATTTGCAGGTTTCGCAATCGCAGATCTGGTAGAGGTGGTCGCTGGTTTCACAATCGACGCCATCTAAGACGATGTCGCCGAGAGGACGAGATGAAGTTAGCAACTTGTGTTGCGTCGTCGGCGGAGCTGAGGGAATACTTTGATGCGTCGTCGGCGGAGCTAAGGGTTGCAGTGGCCTGCGAGGTTCAGTTGCAGGGTCTGGCCGCTGCCGAACGTGGACAAGAATGCTATGTTGACGTTGCCGTTTTGATCCCAGTAGACGCCAATTCCTCCGGCGTGGAAGGGTTTGAAGAGAGAAATGAAAATGAACAACAAAGGGTTTTGAAAGTTGTTTGCGGGAAGAGAGAGAGAGGAAGGAGTTACAGATTGTTTGCGGGAAGAGAGAAAGGAAAGAGTTGCAGATTCGCGGCGGGGGAAGTAGAAGGGTTCGCGAAATTAAAACCCTAAATAAACCCTATGGCTTCGGTTCCTCTAACAACCGAAGCCATATACCCCTTTTTGGCACCGGGTCTTGTTGGACTGAGGCCAAACACCTAATGACTACTTCACTTTTTTAAAAATGCAGACCCTTTTTGGCTTTGGGTCTTGTTGGACCGAGGCCTATAGCACTCTTTGGCACCGATTTTGCACGAACCGAGGCCTATTGTTGTCCTTAGCTTTGGGTGTTAGCTGAACCGAGGCATAAAACTTGGCTGGAATTTCAAAATTGCCACCGCGCCATTATATGCTTCAATTTCTGGCTAACCGAGGCATATAAGGTGAGGTAAAAAGGAAATTCTGCACTAGTGAGAGGCTAGAGTAGGAAAGGGAGAGGGAGGGTTACTATCATTAGGAGATGCAGAGGTAGGAATAAGAAGGTTGTGATCCAGAGAAGAGGTATCATCATCAAGATTAGGTGGATTAAAAACAAGAGTAACATGATTAAAAATATCAAGAGTAGTAGAAACAATATTTTCTTGAAAAGGAAAAATATGCTCATGAAATTTAACACCTCTGGAGATAAAGGTTTTCCTAGTTTTGATATCCAACAGTTTGTAACCCTTGTAACCAATGGGATACCCTATAAAGATAGAAGCGGTGGCTCTAAGACTGAACTTATGTTTAGAGGACAAAAGGGTAAAAGCATGACAGAGGGAACTGAAAACTTTAAAGTCAAAATATAGAGGGATTTTATCAAAAGGAATTTCATATGGTGACTTATTTCCTAAAACAGGGCTAGGGGTTCTATTCATGAGAAACACAGTTGTACGAATGCAATCACCCCAAACATTTATAGGAACATTAGATTGAAAAAGCAAAGAGCGAGCAATGTTAAGAATATGCAAATGCTTACGTTCTACCACACTATTTTGCTCAGGTCTTTCAACATAAGAGAATTGATGAACACCCTTATTAGTAAAAAAATCATTAAGAGACAACTCTTTAGCATTATCGGAACAAAAAACTTTGATGTTAACATGAAAATGATTTTCAATATATTGAAATTTTTTTGGAATAAGCATAATGCAATCAAATTTGTTTTTAAGGAGATACACCCATGTAAAACAGCTTTTATCATAAACCAAAGTTAAGAAATAACAAAAGCCATCATAAGTAGGATAACAAAAAGGGCCTCAAACATCCGCATGAATGATATCAAAGCAATATGGACTAAAAGTATTTTTAGAAATGAAAGGTAAACATTGTTGTTTAGATAGAGGGCATATGCTACAATGATGGTTTCTATCAACCGTAATTAAAGAAGTCTTGGCAGTAAGTAAGTTGTAAACAGGAACAGACAAATGGCCTAAGTGCCTATGCCAAACATCATGTCACAAAATTACAAGAATTAAAATTGACAGAAGGTAAAGATTTTTTATAGAAATAAAAAACCAGAAGGTCGTGATGCGACTTAGCAGTGCCAATCGTCTTTTGCGATTTGAGATCCTGTAAAATGAAAAAATTAGGTTGCATAATAAATCGAAATTGATTCTGCTGAATTAAAGTAAGAAGAGATAATAGATTGAATCTAAATGAAGGAATGTAAAGGACATTATGAAGAAATATGTCCTGAGTAAGTTTAATACTACCAATGCCTTCGACTTTAACTTTGAAGGAATTAGGAAGTAAAACATATGAATTATTCATAGTCACATAAGAATCATACAAAGATTTGTAACAACAAATATGAGATGTGGCACCAGAATCGATCATCCATTGATATGAATTAATAGGGCGAGATTTCTTAGCATATTTTTGTTTATCAATTGGGGGTTTTTGAGAAGAATTAACAGAGAAAGCTAAACTTTTAGAATTATTTGATGATTGGGTATCAATAATTTCTCATTGAGATTCTTCTTGCAAAATTAAGGAGAAAACGTTACCGATATGTGGCAGAGGATAAGAGAGAAGGATTTGACCACATATTTGGGAGAAGGAATCATGCAAACCCATCATGAAGGTCATGACATATTCTGAGGCGGCGTGTTGTTGAAGTTGATGCAGCACATCGCAAGAACAATTGAAAGTGGGTTTGTATCTAGAAAGCTCTTCCCAAATAGATTTGAGTTTGGTATAATAGGTACTCACACTATCAGAACCTTATTGTAGGGACAAAAGTTGACGCCATAGTTGATAGATGTGCGAACCATTTTTGCGAAAGAACCTAGTTCAGAGATCCTCCCAGATCTCATGAGCAGTGGAGGCGAAGAAGATGCTTATCACAATCTCTTTCGAAACTGAGTTGTACAACCATGAGATAACAACGTTGTTCGCCCTTGACGAAGCAACGAAAGAAGGATTGTCGTCTGAAGGGGCGGTTAGGGTTCTATCGATGAGCAGTAGTTTGTTCTTGACGGAGAGAGCAACCCTCATCGTTGCGACTCCAAGTGACGTAATTTGTGTGATCTAAGGGCTGCGAAGTGAGAAGGATGCCGGGACCATCTGAATGATGTAAGAAAAGAGGACATGTGAGATCGTGATGAGGTTCTTTGACGGTGGTGGTGGAAGAATTGTTGGAGGTGGCAATAGAAGCCATGAAAACTTGCAAGTAAAGAAAAGAAAGGCAAAGAACAGAAGGAGAGAACCCAAGGGGAAAAAGAGATTTAATTCTCTATTGATACCATATCACAAAAATAAGAACTTTGTATATTGAGATTGATGCAACAAAGTGTTTACAAATAGAGTATATACAAGCTGCAGAGAAAAACTAACTAAAACAAACAAACAAAACCTAACTAGACTAACATAATATAACCAGAGTTAAACTAATACAGTAGGGTGTGATGATCTTACTCGTCACTCTTTATATAATCTTTGAATTTGCTGTATATATTCAGATTCGAACGTTGTATTGTTCCTAGATTTTGGTGAACATTGAAATAATAGGTAATCTCTTAAATGAAATGTTGTAATCTTTTGGAGGTAGAAATGTCAATAGATTCTTTAGTCCAATTGATTAAACTGAAACTTAGATAATTAATTGTTGAATGTGCATGAGTTTTGGATGATGATGTTGTTGACCTTATGATTCATCAGCGGGAAGGCAACTTTCTGGATGCATGTAGCTCATTATTTTTTTTTTCTATTCTTATTTCTGAATTGAAGAACAAGTTTGATAATTCACGAGGTGGATTTGACCAAATTTGATAAATATGTTAAGACATAGACTAATTTATATTTTTGGATTTAATAAATTGAATTGATATAATTTTGTGATATTCTTGGAATTAGTAAAATCATCTGATATATTGTTTGTGAAATTTCTAGAGCTAGTGAATTGATTTAATACTATTATTATCATTTAAAAAAAGTTAAATAAAATAAATAATTAAATTATTGGTTATTAAAATAGTTAATAACTTTTTTAAATTTTAAAAACTTTTTTAAATTTTAAAATTTAAAAAGGATTATTAAACCATTTTTAAACTAGGTGCTAAATAATTAAAAAATTATACATTTTTGTGATGGTGGTTATTTATACGAACCATAACCATGTTATGTTAATGGAATTTTTTGGTGTGAGAAAAGTTAAACATAGGTATGCACTTATTTGGTGTTCAGTCATAAGATAATGGTAACTTTACATTTTTTTGAAGTTGTTATGCAATTTGACTTAAAATAATAAATAAAGTAAGTTAACATGTTACTCATTATATAAAAAGACTAATGGTACACACCAACAAGATTTTTTGATGCGAAAAAAGTTGAGCATGGGTATGCACTTATTTTTTTTTCAATCATTAGATAATAGTAACAATACATTTTTTTAAGTTATTTTATAATATGAATTAAAATAATTAATAAAGTAAGCTAACATGTTACTCATTATCTAAACATACTTATGATACATACCATGAATGAGGGGTCATTTATAAGAACCATGATCATGTTAAAAAATAGAACATGGGTATGGACTTATTTAATGTTTAATCATCAGATTATAGATAAATGTTTGCCCTCATTTAAAGTAGGCGAGCACATAATATTGGTGTGGTGAACAATCACATACCAAACACTATTACTATGTCAACAAAATAATACTTAAATCAACATTTAATATATCAAGGGTCAGCAATTAATAATTCTAGAGTTATGATATTTGTCATGTGGAGTTGTGGACCAATTATCCCATACCAGATTTAATTATGTTGAATATAACTTCCATAAACCTTAGTGAAGTGTTTTAATTCCCTGAAACTAGTTTACATGTTGAATGGCTTACCACATACCAGAGATTGTTATTGTATGCAAAAAGAACTACTTAGGTCACCACTTAATATATCACTGGTCAGCAATTGATAGTTCTAGAGTTATGAGGTCTATAATGTGGAAGTTGTAGACCAATTATCCCGCACCAGATTTCATCATGTTCAATATAGCTTCCATATACCTTAGTGATGTGTTTTAATTCACCGAAACTAGTTTACATGTTGAGTGTCTCATCATAGATATAGATTGTTATTGTGTGAAAAATGTATTGTGCATGTCAACACTTAATATATCAATTGTCATCACTTAATAGTTCCAAAGTTATGATGTCTGTCATGTGGGAGTCATAGACCAATTAGCGAGGTATTTTAATTTATTAAAGTTGGTTTACATGTTGAGTGCCTTACCACATATTGCTACTACGTGCAAAAAGTACTATTCAAGTCAACATTTAATATATTAGTGGTCAATAGTTATTAGTTACAAAGTTATGATGTCTGTAATGTGGGAATTGTGGACCAGTTATTCCACCACAAATTGTTATTGTGTGTAAAAAAAATTTAAGTTAGTTTATTGACATATATTCTTTTGTTTTTTTAATATTTAATTTAATTTCAAAAAATTTAACATTGACTTAATTAAAAAAGGTTACAGATTAATTTAACTTATCTTTTGATGAAACAATTTATTGGAAAAAACATACACACTTTTGCTGATTAATTTTATTAAAAAATATATTAAAAAAAGTACATTTTTGCAAAAAAAATATACATTACTTACAAAATTAAAAATAAATAACATTAGATTAAATAATAATTTTATGTTATTTTTGTTTCTCCAACAATTTATCGGCACTAATGTTTACATTAGAGAATCACATTAAGTAGGCAATTATGAATACAATAGCAATCTTTTCATTCTATTATCAATATCTAATGCTACTAATCAATAGATCACGAACAAGGAAAAACATGTAATAGTTCTGATTTTAATCATGACCCCAAGTGGCACCATGCTATAGCAAAAAAAAATGTCATAGATTGATTCTCGAAGTTCTTTGGCAGCTACATTTTCATTCATTGTTCTTAATCTTCTCTAATCTTATACCATTTTAGATTCCTTTTGTCAACTACATTCTTTGTGCTCCAAAAAAGTATGTGCTTCCTCTTGAATGCACGTTGCTGCAATTGCTAGTTTCCTCTACAAGTAATTCCCTATTTCCTTGGAATCCATTCCTGTTAAGTTTGTTTATAGGAACAACTTGCATCAAAACATCAAAAGGTTACTATAATGGATTTCTTTTCTTTCTTGGCATAACATTCATATAGATATGAATTAAAGCTACCTAATTTGTTATATTTTTAACCTAAAAATATTATTTAAAACATTAGAATAACCGAGTAAAGGGATTATAAAGTCCTTGAAATTGTGAAAAATAATAGAGATGCAAAATTGCATCGATTGACAACAAAAAAGAGGAAGGTAAGGGATTAGTAGTACTATGGCCACCTGATGCTCATGAAATTTAGAGATAAGAAATAAGATGAGGGTTTAGGAGAATACATTTGAAATTGCTAAGGTTGCGGGGATTGTTGGCGAATGATTGGCATAGTCACATAATCACCCAACTTCCCAATTTCTACAATCCCTTTGGAAGTGCCCAAAGACCACGTCTTACCTTTCCCAACACCAACAAATATGAATACCAACTATAACAAATTCAAGTACTATGTTGGTGTTTTACTTGAAATACCCTATTTTTTCATAAAACACTTTCTTTTAGAAGTATTTCAAAAATAGAAACTGCTTATAAAAAGGAATATGATATTTAAAAATGAAACAGAGAGGGAGAAGCAGGACCTCGCACTAGTAGCAATAAGGAAAATGGTCCTCATCGACGCAACGATGAGAAGGTGCGAGATCTAACGTTGGCTCGATACGACGACAGTCAGACGATCAACGTTTCTGTGTGTATGGAGATAGAAGATGACGGTGAGTGAAAGGGATGTGCGATTTTCTCCGAGCAAGAGAGACAAAGCAAACCCAAAACCTATTTTCTTTCAAAAGAAACCCTAGCCCGTTCTTTTTCTCCCAAGCTCGGTTCCAATTGTGAATATAGAGATAGAAGATGACAGTGAGATGAATGAGCGATTTTCTATAAGCCAGAGAGACGAAACAAACTCAAAACCTAGCCCATTATTTTTCTCCCAATCTAAGTTCCAACGTGTATTCAATGCTACGTTAGTAATTATGAAAAAAATCAAAATTCTTCCCAAAATTTCACCTCTCAGTGACACGTAAGGGAGTAAAAAACAAGTAACTTTTAAGGAGCCAGATTATCATTTCCAATAACTGAAATATTTTATAAAAGTTAGGGAGATGTTGTCTAGAAAATTTGTGATATAGTGACTGTTAGTCTAAGAACCATCATTAACATTCTCCAAGAGGACAATTATCTACAAAATCGTCATCATTTTCTTAATCGATAAATATGGTTTTGGTCCCTAAAATATTACGAAAAATTGGAAATGGTCCACGTTATAATTTTGTCCTCATACAAAATATCCCACTTTATTTTAGAAAATAAAAATAAAAATAAAATAAAATTAATTATAATAAATAATCCAATACAATAATATATATTAAATTCTAAATTACAATAATTAAAAATATAAAACAAAAATAATACGTGCGAGATGGCTTTCTAAGATACACCAAGGGCTATCGCCAAATCTTGTTGACCATCATCAAAAGCAACTCATACTATAGAAGGCTAAGGCCATAGAACCACAAAAGCAACCACATCTTGTAGGAAGCTAAAGTTAGCATCGTAGAAATCACCAACACAACAGAGACTAGTATCCTCCATCAGAAAGTCAGAAAGTCATTGTATTGCAGACGCCTAGAACATCACATAGAACTAATCATTAAAGCAACAAAATCTCCTAAAATCATATTAAATTTCTATAACCAAAAATCCTCTATAAAATGAGAGTAAGTTGATAGATTAAGGATTGGAAAATTTGTTAAGAAAACTCTGAGAAAACGTTTCAAAATAGAGGGCAAAGTTTAAGCAAATTTTCAAAAATTCGGAACATGATGTATAGGGCTAAGATCAACATCATCAACCATAGAGCCTAACAACACCACAAACCATCCTCTGTATTTGAAATCAGTAATAAAATATTCTGGCTTATATAATTTTTGTTTCTCTCATTTTGTACGCGAATAATAATAGAAGAGCCACATAACCCTTTGAGCATAAACATGAAAAATACCTTGATCTTTACCCAGACACTCACATATTTATCACATGTTTTAAGATAAATTCCCACAACCATGATCTAGAAAAATCTTCAGACTCCCATCACAGTTGAAGACGACCCCCTTCGAAGCACACCATATATGTCTCGAAATCGTGGTAGGGCCATTTCAGAATGGCGTATGAACTACCTCAGCAGAATCTGAGTCATTCCCTCTCAAAATCGCACTTGAACCCCTTCCGGGAGGGCAAACCTGTAGTCACGTCTGAGACTGACTTTCTTTCTTCCCCGGAGTCATGTTTGAGCGATCCCATACAGCTTAACACCATCCTTTGCAGCTAGCTTTTTTCCTCTTTCATAGGTTCCCTTGGACTTTTAGGAAATATGTTTCTATTTCTTCAATTAGTATATTCATTCTCGTCCTAGGACCAATTTAGATGAACTTCTAATTTTGTTATCTTTATTTTAACATTTTAAACCATTTTAGATACACTTCTAATTTGGTCGTCTTAAAATTATTTGAAATAATTTTATTTGTACTTTTGATAGTTTTATTTTTTTACTTTAACATTTTAAATCACTTTAGATGTACTTCTAATTTGGTTATCTTTATTTTAACATTTTAACCACTTTAGATACACTAATTATTTGAAATTATTTTATTGGTACTTTTGATAGTTTTATTTTTAGTTTAACATTTTTAAAACATTTTAGATGAATTTCTAATTTGGTTGTCCTCATTTTAATATTCTAGATCACTTTAGATCCACTTCTAATTTGGTAATCTTAAAATTATTTACTTATACTTTTAAGAGATATTTCATTTATTACTAATATTTTAACAAATTTAAATGTACTTCTAATTTGGTTATCTTTATTTTAACATTTTAACCACTTTAGATACACTAATTATTTGAAATTATTTTATTGGTACTTTTGATAGTTTTAGTTTTAGTTTAACATTTTTAAAACATTTTAGATGCATTTCTAATTTGGTTGTCCTTATTTTAATATTCTAGATCACTTTAGATGCACTTCTAATTTGGTAATCTTACAATTATTTACTTATACTTTTAAGAGATATTTCATTTATTACTAATATTTTAACAACTTTAGATGTATTTCTAATTTGGTTATTTTACTTTTACATTTTTACAACCACCCTGGATGCACTCCTAATTTGGTTATTTTAAAATTATTTGGAACCTTTCTTATTTTATGTTACAAAATATTATATATTAAAATAAAAAAATTAATATTATTTCTATCAACAAGTGTTTTTTAACAAGAGTTGTGCAACTCTAATTCTTCATTGCACCCGACAATACGTAGGAGCGAGACACCATCCTTGTCGACCTAAATAAATATAAAGTTAATGATATTATGTTATATTAGTAGTAGTTTTTTTTTTTGTTAAATATGTTTTTGGTCCTTTAACTTTTATTGAAAAATTGATTTAGTCCCCCTTGAAAATCTTGAACCAATTTAGTCCCTCATCTTTAGATATGCGTGGATTTAGTCCTTTAAACCAAATTTTTGTAAGTTTAGTTGATGTTTCAAACGCGTTTCTCAACTAACATTGAAGAGAAAATATGTCAAACAATGTAAATAACCTAAAATACTATAATGAAATGTGTTTGAAACGCCAAATAAACTTATTAAAATTTGGTTAAAAGGACTAAATTCATGCATTTACAGAGTTGAGGGACTAAATTGATTCGAGTTTTCCAAAAGGGACTAATTCCAATTTTTACTCAAAATTGAAGGACCAAAAATATATTTAACCATTTTCTTAAGTAAGATTTTGTTTGAGGTGAACTAAATTTTCTTAAGTTTACTAATTTCTCTATTTAATTAGAGGCAACCATGTTAGGATAAACATAGTGGGGTGCTAGTACCTTTCATACACATAATCGACTTATAGATCCACAATTTGGTTTTGCGAACCATCTCTTTATTAAAAAGTTTTTTTCTAGTACTTCCATTGAATAAATATTGGTGATGACTCCATTAAAAGATGGATTGTGATCCCGTCGTGGTCCTAGTTGCGACAGTCCTTGCTTGAAAATTTGGCATTGTTTGGTCTCTATGCTTTCAAAAGCATTGGTTTTAGTCCTTTGTTTCTAACAATGTTAAAGTTTATCCTACATGGCAAACAACGTTCCAATTTAGCTTTAAGAACGTTGACACATGTGGTGACACATGTGTTGCCATGTGTTATTTCAATTTTTTAATGAAAATCATTTCTTTAAAAAAAAAGACTACATCATCTATTATTTTATTAAAACTAATGTTTTTTTTTTTAAATTGAATAAGAGTGTATGAAATTGAATTAGTTGGGAGTTTAGGTTTTAATTGATGAACAACATATTTGGAATCCGTTCACGAAGCATTTTGAGAAATTGGTGGTGAAATCCTAGAGTTCTATTCAAAAGGGGTTTGTTTGTTCAATTAACAGATTAAGGTTCAGGGTGTAGATCATGAACAAAAGGTGGAAGACATTTTTTTGGATTAGTGTATGTTGTTGTACCTTTCGAACTATGAGGAGGAGTTGTGGATCCAAGTTTGCGACATCATCATACTCATACTAACAATTGGGATATTTATAATTGGGACTAAAACTTTGTGGGGGGAAATTATTGCTTCTGAAAGCAACTATTGTGAAGAACAATCGAAGATGTTTTTGAAGATGTAGAAACTAGGAAGTAAGTAATGAAGGTATTTGTAGTGTTTAGATTTGTGGTACTTCCAATGGGCTTATGAGGTAGAACCTCACATGGAAGGACAATTAGATAAATAAATAAGAATAAAGTGTTTGTGGTAATGAAATAATGATAAGTTGAAGAGGAAGTTACTGGAAGAGAGAAAAATGGATCAAATCAAGATATGGTTTTTTGTAGTATTATGAGTGTTTACTGATATATTTTGTGTTTTATTTCTCCTAAAGTCCAATTGGAATAGGTAGTTATTGAATAGGTAGTATGTAAAGAATGTTATGTATTTCACTATGTCTATAATGATAAAGGTGTTTTATATTTTGTAATTAGTTTCTGTATTTGTAAGTTTGACTTGTTATCAGTGTAACGTCCTAACCGGAAATTACTTATTTAAAATTAAAATTAATAAAAATATTAACAAACAACATTTTTTAATAATATACTATCCCAAAACGAGGAAATATTTAAAACTTTAGTTTATACACATCAAAAGTTAAAATTCGTAAATACATTCATGCTTACAAATACAAAATAGTTCATAATAACTGATTACAAATATAGTCTTATAAAATCCATAAAGATAATCCCAAGTACAACTCCCATGCTAGCCCACTCCAACTTTAAGTATTCGCGTGCTCACCTACATCAATATCTGCTCCCACGTAACGAGTTACATGATCATCGTCAAACACACATAGATAGGGTGAGCTCAAAAATAAAATATACATCACAAGATACATAATAATAACAAAATTAAAACCCCTAACACTTTTGATACTCTCCCATTTCAGACCCAACATTATCATCTTCCTTTGGACGCCTCTTGATTCAACACCCTTTGATGATTACATTGATCGATCCTTGCTGCCATGAGTGTCTACTCGCCCCTACGACTACAGTCCACCACCTATAGTCCACACGTGGGAATAAATTTGTCACGACCACTATCTACAACACCAAGTGAAGTTCCCCAATACGAATTGCAGTCCATATTTGTCCCAAGACTACCAAACTCGTCGACTAACACCGAAAATGGCACTCTTTAGGAACCCATCCGTACGAGCCACGATCTCGCACACTGCATTAGACTTCCAAAACCACTAGGCTACAACCTCGAGTGGCCATGTGTTACCCAATACAAGATGCACTCGTAACTGGGCCCCAACAATGCATCGCATCAAGACCTTCATCCAAAGTTGTATAGAATCCTCAACGCGATCCAACTCTACACCCAAAATCGCCTGGCGCATCACTCACATTGCTAGGTGGTTCCTTGCGATTCCCTCAAGCCGCTAGGCGCCACGCACCTTCTAGTGCCTTTGCTAGAAAACTCCGCCTGGTGAAACCTTCCCTACCACCAGGCGCCATGCGAGTACTGTGGCCACTGCCACTATTTTGGGTCTCTATCGCTTGACAACTCATCCAACGTTGTTAGGCGTCATACCAGTAGCGTAATGCTATTGGTTTTTGGTACTTTTGAACAGGTTCTAATGAACCCCAATGTAACATCCCTAGGGAATATTACTTAAAATAAATAAAAAAATGAAATAATTATAATAATAGTTATCTCGATAAAAATCCCAATGCGGGAAAATTTAAATTCATTAAACTAGCACGCCAAAATTCATAACTAAATCCATATAATGTTATAAGTTCCCAAGTCTTGTATTTAAAACATAAAATACACAGGAGTAAAATCCTAGCTCTAATCCCACTGCTGGCCCTCACTCCGTCGCCTAGACATCCTCAGCATCACCTGTGCCAACATCTGCTCCCGTGTAACGAATCACACGATCATCGCCATACACAAACACACAAACAAGAAAGAGTGAGCTGTGAAAATAGAATAACAGATATATAAAATACAAGATAACCTCATATACCCAACTTATCAATTCTACTTATTTCTTGGCCAAGACCTTAACCCCAAGGCTTTGTAGCCTTCAAAACA
>Ga0099823_1000662_pt1 | contig 24441 bp, 13 predicted proteins | sample CowpearedBW_FD_76831 | JGI IMG/M metagenome (GOLD analysis project Ga0099823, IMG submission 76831) | Root nodule microbial communities of legume samples collected from California, USA - Cow pea red BW | ecosystem: Host-associated > Plants > Roots > Nodule | place: USA: California | collected...
TGTTATGAAATTCAATAGGTTGATTTTCAAATCAATCGGTTGATTTCACTTGACTTAAGTGAAATCAGTTGATTAAAAACTAAATCAACTGATTGAATTTGTTGCAGTTTAAGACTACTACAGCCAACCTTTTAACCTGTTGAAAAACTATTCAACAAACTAAAAGAGACATTTTAACCTATTGAAAAACCATTCAACAGATTAAAAACACAATAAAGACCAAACTACATCTAATTAATGCTACAAGGTCTACAACATGAATTACAAACTACAAATTCACTTTCTAAATGATATAACTACACGAAGAGCACACGTTCCAGCCTTGATCACCATGGATATCATCAAATCTCCTTTCCTTATCAATGTAGGCTTCATTACAATTGTAATGGCTCCAAGATAGTTCAAAAGAGCTTCATTCAATCTTCATCAAATCTTCAAGAAGCAAACCACCTTGGCTTCTCATGTCAACAGTTCTAATATAATCAATATTCCTCTTGTATGTGATCCTTTTGTTGTGTGTAGTGAAACTAAGGATCTCCCACCTCCACTGGATTATTCACTTGAAGTGCCAACTCCTCCATCTGACTCTAACAACTAAGTTTGAGCATGGATCATGCTATAAAGATTCAACTTACACATTAAGTTTGCTTATACTCAATCAACAATAATATATCTTTTTTTATAATTGGCATGTCTTATTTGTTTCGTTAAGGACAAGGACGAAGCTAACAAAACAAACACCCAAATTTTAAGAAAAATGAAATAGAATTTGGCTTTTCTAGTAGCATCTAAACTCACAAGAACATGGAAATGAACATGTGTAAAGGAGAGCAAATATATTACAAACTTGTTTTCTTATTTACCTTCTCATCTAATCCTACATTGGAAACCTTATGCAACTTTAAAGAATGCTAAATCATGCAATCCCTTAGTGCACTCAAAGAATACTGATCTAAACACGTTTTAGACTATCCTTATGAGTAACAAACTATCGAAAGAAGCAAACCAAAAGCATAAAACACATTTTTTAATAGAAAACAATGAATCAACGAAGAACACGAAATGGGCTACCTTGAACTAGCGAGAAATATCAAATAGCCTCTGATGCAAATCGTTTGGGAATAGCAAACAGCGAATAACAAACAGCAAACAATGAGCAAGGAATCATGATTTGCTAATCTTTTCGAAACAATGAAGACTAAACAATAAGAGTTGGTGGGTTAGAATGTGACTAGGTGATAATGTCCATTTTTACCTCTTTTATGTGTTTATTGTCATGAATAAATAAACTCTTTCCTACCTTTTATCTTGGTATATTCTCAACTTTAGTTTGTTTTGTATTGTTTTGTATTTTAATTATTTTATGCTTGTTTTACCTCTAATCTCTATTTTCAATATGTTAAATAAGTTAATAGGAAGCATTTGTGGTGGAGGAAAACAAGCAAAAACTCAAGGGAGCATATTTTGCATAAGAAAATATCAATTTGAGATAAATACCCACGTCAGGCGCCACTAGAATCATGCCCAATGTTTCAAATACAAAATGTTGTCAAACTTCACAAGGCTATGCGGTGGAAAGTGAGGCTGAGCGCCCACAGGCTAAGTGGTGGCAAGTAAGGTTGAGCGCCCACATGGTTGAGCGATACAAAAGTGGGGTTGAACGCCATTCAATTCGTAAAACTTGGCGTTGAGAGGTGCTGAGACAAGGCTCAATAGTGGTGTTCTAAGATGTCAAAAAATGGGTATTTAATCTTGCTTCTCGCAAGGGTTTGGACGATTCCTCGTTTGGTAAGATAGAGAAATACTTTTGGGTGCTTGGAGAGCCTCTTAGAGGTTGTTAAGGGTGTTGGGAAACTCTCTCATTCCTTATTGGATCTTCTCCTCCATTTATGGTGGTTTTTCTCCCTTTTTGGGTTAGAAAGGAAGATGAGTTGCGATTGGGAGATGGAGATGTGAATGGGAGGTGTAATTGGAGCATGTAGTGGCTGCCAAGAACCTAGGAGAGGGCTTGCATCTTCTCTTTGGTTTCCCTTTCTTCCTTGTCTCTTATATTTGTAAACCCTAGGTTCTCCACCATGGAGAGCTAACCCTATTTGTTGAGATTAGACGTAAGAAACTGAATTGTTGTGTAATTTATGTTGTTAATACATATTTTTTCCATTTCAATGTTAGTATTTGATTTCCATGCTTAATGCTTGCTTTGGTTTGGAAATCCATGCATGATTTGTGGTTCTTGAAGTGTTGACAAATGTCTTTTGAACCTAAAAGTGAAATTGAATACCTAATGGAGCTTGTATCTAAGGATAGAACATGATTCATTAGTAATCTTAAGACTTTTGAACTTGATGCATGGTTACTTTTTAAGGATTCAAGGAATTGGAACTTGATGATTTATTATAAGCTCAAAGTCACTAGGGATAGGATTTGAGTATATTGGTGAGTTGATTTTGACTTGAATATGGAAATGAGATGTTTGCCAATGCATGAGAATGAACTGAATGAAATCTACTCTTGATAGTTGTAAATACTCTATGTTAAAATTTCTTCTTGCAAAACAACTATTTGATAAAAATACCAAAAAGAGTTTCTTTGTGTTTTTGTAAGTTTTATTGTCTATTTGAGTTGTGAATTGCAAGATTTGTCATATGTTGGACAAGTCCCTATGGAGAGAACGATATTTGTTACTTGCTATGTGCAACCAGGCACTTGCCATTTTTCACTAACACTAGGTCGAGAGTTTCAAAAAATGAGAATAAATTGGGAAAGTGAGTGTTTCAATGGAAAATGAATTAGGATATAGGGTGAATGCGAGAGTGGATTTGGAAAGTGGAACAAGAGTAAATTTGGGAAGGGAGTGAACATGAAAGTGAGTAGTTAGTTGGCTCTAGTGTTTTAAAAAATGGAAAGGGTAAAAAGAGAGAAATTGGAAAACAGAGGGAGTATGAGAAAAACGAGAATTAATTTTGAAAAGAAAAATAGGAGTAAATTAATTTTTTTAGAAATTGAGTTCAAATTAGAACTTGTGAGCAAAGGAAAGAATCGGACCCTTTGCTATTGTTGGAGGTGAAAAATTAAAAAGGGGATTGTGTATGGATTTGTTACATTAAGAAAAAAGTTTCCTATTTTTACAAGTGCCAACTTTAGTACCAACTAGGGATGGCCAAGCAGGCTAGTACAACTCATTTTGGAGCGCCCTACGTTTTGGCCCGCAAAGTGCAGGTCGGGTTGGCCTGTGCCATAGTTCAAAATTAGTTTTACTTTCCTGGTCTGCCCCACCTTGCAGACCCACATTTTTTATGACCAAAAACAAAAATTTTTGTCATGAGAAAAACAAAACCTTTTTTATTTTCCTATAATAATTGATATTCATTTCCTATCGAAATAATTCCATATAGTTTAATTAATCAAAGACAAGAAACAATAGCAACAAAAATTATAGCTAAAGTCTAATAACAACATGTCATCTTACAATATAGGAACAAATTTGTTAACCTAAAATGCATAAAAAGATATTCTAGCTCGCCTGGCGCACCCCGAATTCTTATCCCTTGTACCAACCAAGCTTTAGTTGTTAATCAAATAAAAGAAATGTGTGAAACTATTTAGAAATTAAATGTCGAGCTTATGACAAAGGATGCCAATGAGAGGACACTTAAAGAGAAGATGAAGTGTTTGATGAAAAATTATCAGCAACAAAGTGAATGCATATTCCAACAAGAACTTATTTTACAACATATCTTGTTGAAGAATATTATGTCAATTCCTTTTGATCTCCTAGAAGTGGAAATGATATAGTAAGATCGTTCTAGTGATGGTAAACCATAAGACCATTAGTTATATGTAATTGTATTATGACTTTAAAAGTTACATATTTATTTAGAACTATTTCCATTGTGATTTTATGTTGGATCATGTAATATGTATACTATTATTTTTTACACTACTCTTTACTATATTATTATAGGAGTTGGTTGTTATTTAGCATAACTAAATTTGTAGTATTTATAAACAAGTTAGAAAATGGTTTACAAGCATGTCAAAATATTGTTTATAATCTTAATAAAGTCATGTACATAAAATTAGTCATTGATATTTTCATTGCTAAACTATTCAAATTTGTTCTTTAGCCATTGCAATATGCTGGTCACTAAATGCTTCTATTTTTGCAATCAATTTAGCCACTAAAAAATATTCTAATTAAAATAAAAAAACTTACACATTAGTGACTTATCGCAACCAAAATCATGAAAAGACGATGAAAAATTATATATTTAAAATGAGAGTTTGGAGTTGGCACAAAAATTTATTCAGGAAAATTACACAAAATACCAGAATAATAAGCAAGAGTCAAGTGAGAAAAAGGTGAGGAATATTATAGCCTTGAAAATTGGCACTAAGAGGAATAATGAACCCGAGGATGAAGTGGCAGAATCAAATGAATATGAGAACCTGAATCTATTTGTCAAAAGGTTTGGGAAGTATCTCGAAAAGAAAGGTAACAAAGGTAATCAAAAGAGGTACACTTCCAAGCGATTTGAGTCAAATTCTTCTAATTTCACTTGTTATAGTTATGGAAAGCAAGGACATATGAAAATTGAATGCCTAAACTCCACTGTTTTAAAAAAATCAAGTGAAATACCTTTTGAAAACATGTGCAAAGTTCATAAGTGGGAAAGCAAACCTAGAAGTTGTTCTTGACTCTCAAAATTGTGTGCTTGGGAAATTTGGGCTTGGTTACAATCCTACTTTCAAAAAGAAAGCCAAGAAGTTCTCTAGTTTCTTTTCAAAAAGTAAGCCAAATGATATGCCACTCATCCCTTGCAACTATTGTATGAAGAAAGGTCATGTTATTAAGAATTGCTATGCTAGAAAGTATGGTGTTCCTAAAGGGGTTACGAAATGGATCCCAAAAGGATCTAGAAAGGTGTAACCATGATGGACCCAACCTATCAAAAGGTACCAAGTAAGATTTATGGTACCTTGATAGTGGTTGTTCGAGACACATGACAGGTGACTAGACCAAGTTTGCTAAGTTGGAGTTGAAGGATGAAGGATTTGTGACTTATGGAGACAACAAAAATGGAAGAATACTTGGAAATGGAGTCATAAGCAATGGATCCTCATTCAACATATCGAATGTGCTGCTAGTAAAAGGGTTAAAGCACAACTTGATAAGTATAAGCCAACTTTGTGACAAAGGTTTTAAAGTTGTAATTGAACCAAATCATTGCTTTATCTATGATGCATGTGGTAGTATTGTATTGATAGGAAAAAGAGTCAACAATATATACACTATTGATCTGCATCATGCATAATTTAGAATTCATTGTTTGCTTACAAAAGAGGATGATAGATGGTTACACATACATGCAGCATTTTAATTGATTAAATAGAAAATAGTTGGTTGAAGGTTTACCAAAACTCAAATTTGAGAAGGATAGAATATGTGAAGCTTGTCAAAAGGGAAATCAGAACAAGGTCTCTTTTAAACCCAAAAATTGTGTTTCAATTGAAAAACCTCTAGAGTTGCTTCACATGGATCTATTTGGTCCATCTCGAACCATAAGTCTTGGTAGAAACCTTTATGCATTAGTCATAGTAGATGATTTTTCTAGGTTTACATGAACTTTGTTTTTACCAGCCAAAAATGACACACTCCATGCTTTTAAAAGACTTGCCGAGGTTTTAGAAAATGAAAAGAGTTATAAAATAGTGTCTATTTGAAGTGATTATGGTGGAAAGTTTCAAAATGAAAGATTTGAACACTTTTTGTGAAAAACATGGGATTAAACATAAGTTTTCTACTCTAAGAACTCTAGAACAAATTGAAGTAGTTGAAAGAAAGAATAGATCACTTGAAGAATTAGCTGCAACCATGTTAAATGAAAACTCACTACCTAAGTAATTTTGGCTGATGCAGTCAACACAGCTTATTATGTGTTAAATCGTGTGTTAATTAGACCTATTTTAAAGAAAAGCCCGCTATGAGCTTTTCAAAGGGAGAAGACATGTTTTAAGCCACCTTAAAGTATTTGGTTGTAAGTGTTTCATCTTAAATAATGGTAAAGAGCAAATTAGAAAGTTTGGTGCCAAAGCGAATGAAGGTGTTTTTCTTGGTTATGCTATACATGGTCATGCATATAAAGTTTATAACAAAAGACTAATGATTGTTGAAGAGTCCATGCATGTTGTATTTGATGAAACTAACCTAAAGCTACAAGATCAAGTGTCAAAGAATGCATATGAAGATATATTGCAGGAAAAGCAATTTGCTGTATAAAAGTAATCTGTTGTAGAAAATCAATCTACTAAAAAGGAAAAATAGTCGACTGAAATAGCTACAGACAACAACTTACCAAAGAATTGGATCGAACCTAAAGGGCTAATAAAGGACAACATTATTGGTGATATTAGATAGGGAGTATCCACTAGACACAAACTTATATTTTGCGAACATGTTACCTTTGTATCTCAAATTGAACCTAAGAATGTGAATGATGCTTTCAATGATAATAATTGGATTGTTGCTATGCAAGATGAACTTAATCAATTCACAAGAAATTATGTGTGGTTTCTAGTTCCTAGAAGTGATGACATGAATATAATTGGAACTAAATGGGTTTTTAGAAACAAAATGGATGAAAATGGTAATATAGTAAGAAATAAAGTTATACTAGTTGCTAAAGGGTATAATCAAGAAGAAGGCATTGATTTTTATGAAACACATTCACTTGTAGCTAGGCTATAAGCTGTGAGATTACTATTAATATATGTTTGCATGTTTAACTTTAAATAACATCAAATGGATGTGAAAAGTGCATTCTTGAATGATTTCTTAAATGAAGAAATGTATGTATCACAACCTCCTAGGTTTGAGGATCATCTTTATCCTAACCATGTTTTCAAATTGAAAAAGGCCTTGTATGATTTGAAACAAGTGTAAGACCCGTGAAATTTAATTAATTAAATAAATAATTAATTAATAAATGCAGGTAGTGGGAGTCTTTATGGCATTAAATTCTAAATTGTATGACGTGGAAAAGTACTATCTCAAGTGGTTGGGAGCCTTGATCTGTTGCATTTTTCGTGTTTTCTGGAAAATTTCCAAAAACCGCATCCCAGGCTGTTCATAGCCGCCAGGCGGCACATGCACTTTCACGTGTTTCTGGGTTCCTGGAGAGTAACTGCCTGGCGGCACATTCCCGGCCGTTAGGTGACGCAAGGTGTTTCACCCAATTCTGGGTTTCTAGATGAAGGGCCTGGCGGTACTGACTGAACCGCCAGGCGATGCGAGCTAAATGGTTCGTTTTTTTGTTGTTTACTAGGTGCGGGGTTGATTCTGATCGGGGGGAAAGTTAACCGTACTCACTAAAGGTTGGGTGTGATGTCCAACAGTGGGTATATTCACGTATTTTCGAGCATAATTGAATGAAACAGTGTAAGGAGGTTTTAGGGTTTGATGAATTGCGAATTGTCACTTATGGAATCAATTAGCGGAAACTTAATTTGGGTATTTGCTAATATCAAATGGAACGATTAGTATAACTGGGTTGTTAAATAATTGGAAATGTGTGGTGAATTTGCATTAGAGGAATTATGAGAGAGAAGAGCAGTGCAGGTGCGGGAATTCTGGGAATTTGCCCAGAATTGTATGCATAACCTAGTGGCACGGGGCTGGCCGCCAGGCGCCATCTTAGTAAAGTGAAATCTTTATGGTTGCGAGAGTTGCTGGTATGTTAAATTTTGGGAAAAATACTGGTTCGTGCTATCCTTGGAGTGGGAAATGGTAGTTTGATGATAACCTTGATAATAACTATATGGCAGTAGAGGGGAATGAAGTAGAGTCTTGAAGGGTTTAAAACTGGAGTGTACAAGGGATATAGCTATAGGTTGAGTACACTAGACTTAGCATGAATGATTTGGCTTGAGATTATGTAATGTAGTGTGAAATGTTGACATAAAAGTGGTAGGACTTTGGATGGCACACTGTAAAACAGGAGGTGTAAACTAGTGAACTCTTTGGAGTTGTGAAACCAAATTATTAAACCAGAATAAGGAGAGAAACATAACTAAGTAACTGATCTTGTGGTTTTAGACCAAATCCAATTAAGTTATGAATTGTAGAGATGTCAACCAACTAAATTGGAATGAAAATGTTGTAGATTATAGGTCCAAGTTTGGGCTACTGTAACATCCCTAGTGAATATTACTTGATTTTATATTAAATATAAATATAAAAAAAAAACAAGCGTCGCAATCTTATTAAGTCTCATACTTGGAAACTACATAAATTTAATATTTAATGCGACAAAGTTTTAAATGTAATTAAATCCAAAGTCATTACAAGTTCCATTAACACTATAGAAACACTTATAAAGTCCTAGCTTTATCCCAGCTAGCCCTCACTTTGTCGTCTGAGCACCCTCGACATCACTTGTAACACCATCTGCTCTAGTGTCACGAATTACACGATCATTGCCAATCACAAATAGAAAGGGTGAGCCCAAAAGAATAATAAACATATATCAAATACATAATATAAAACATAAAGACCCAATTACATTCTCAGAATTTGACCCTATTCACATCCTTGGTACAACACATGTGATCCACCAGCTACGTACCTCCCCGCACGCGGCATCTCTCAACTATGAGCACGGAACATACGAACCTACCTCGCTCGTAACCCCACAGGAGAGTAATTGAGTATGAACCTCCCCGCTCATACCATCACATGTTAACCACCATCCATGAACCTAACCGCTCATGGCACAGCATCTCCTGATCCACGTTTTTATCAGTGTGTACAAACAACACACACAAATTGCACTAAACACGCTTAGGCTAGAAACCTTAGCTTAAGCGACCAGGCCTGTCTCACTTAAGCTAAGCTTCCTCACCTGAGCGAGCGTGCCAAACTAGTTTACCTCCGAGGTCTCGCTTAAGCGAGTCTCTCCTCGCCTGGGCGAGATCGCCCTTCGCCTAAAACCCAAACTCTCGCCTAGGCGGCGAGTTAACAAAATGCCAAGTTAAAACGTGAGGTCTCGCTTAAGCGAGAGCCTCTCGCCTGGGCGAGATCCGTGTCGCCCAAACATCAATCCCCTCGCCTGCGCGAGGTGCCCCAAAACAAAATCTCACACACTTGATTTCTCGTTTAGGCAAGAGGTATTCGCCTGAGCGAGTTAACAGGTCCCCAAAACCCTGACACTCCGCCTGAGCGAGTAGCTCGTGCAGAAAACATAACTTTCGACTCTACAACTCTCGCTGAGGCGAGCCTAGCTCGCCTCAGCGAGATTATCAGTCTGGTTCACTATTACGCACACGCAAACACCCAAACCATGCCAACACCCCTTTCCAAAATTGACAATCAATCCCCTTCATCGTTCCAGAATTATGAACCTGTTTTAGACCTCAAAATTTGATCCCAAACCAATGCAATTGAACCATAGTCACATATAGTACCCAAAAACTCTATTATTTTTAATATGCGCATACAAGAATGGTTATGCAACGTACATCAGCCAAGGTTCAATCCAATCACAGAGAGCATGAAAATTTCATGGCAAAGAAACATATAAACATGTGTAACACTGCAGTAACAAAATCAATACAATCACATAATTTCTCACACAGAGGAGCTCCCCTAACCTGGAATTTTTGGTGGCTTTTAATTGGAATTATGCGTCTTCCCCTAGAGTACCAATGCTCTCTCTTTGGTTTTTCCCAATTCAGCTCTTAATTGCCCTAACACCCACGGTTCTCTTCAGATTTTCGCACCCCTCTGCTTATACCCAAAATACAGCTGCCAAAACCTTTCCTCTCACCTCAATTTCACCTTATATAGGCATCCTAATAGTAGGTTTAAGTGACAAAACGAAAAACTTAACTTAATAGTGATTTATTTGTTATTCAAGGCCCATGATTTAATGATTTTCAGCCCCTTTGGCTGCCTCTTCTACTAGGTTTCCTCCACCCTTCCACATTCATACCATAATCCACTATTTAGCAAAAAGAGAGTTAAAGTTGGGTTACCGGGATTCAAACCCATACCCTCACAATACAAGGTCAAACCACAACCAACAAACCAATTAACATTTTGTGATAATTCGTACACATATAGTATTACATTATCACCTACCGTGCTCTCACATGTTATATATAAAAAAATAGAAATAAAACAAACATCACATAATTAGCATACATATGACTCGAACCCAAGTCCTCTCACACAATCAAAGTACTCTCAACCACTTGAGCTAGTACTTTTCCACACCAAAGCATTCCGCAGTAAATGCCTTACAAACATCCATTACCCGCATTTATTAAATAATTATTTAATTAACTATTTATTTTTCTCGGGTCTTATAGCTACCAGCTGCTCAGAGTGCTTGAAAATTTAGTACTACATGAGGTATTCCTTGAGTTGTGGCTTAGAATAGAATCTCTTGAGTTGTGGCTCGGGATGGCGGATGAACACGAGGAACCCTTGAGTTGAGCTTGAGTTGGCGAGTGTTGCCGGTGTGAGTGTGCTGGTTGTGGCCAGTACGGATGGGTCCGGATAGATTGCCATCCTCAATAGTTGACTATCGAGTTTGGTAGTCTTGGAACGTTGCGAACTATGTTCATATTTGGGAACTCCACCTGGCGTTATGGTATGTGATCCGTAGCAATGGTTTCTCGCACGTGCTCTACCGGTTGTGGCCGATTGGTATGGCAGCAAGTCGTCTTGAGGTAATCACTAGAAGATGTAGAATACAAATAACATGGTTGTGGCCATGTGATATGAAATCCTATGGGGGAATATTTTTGGGGTGTTTGTAATATATATATATATATATATATATATATATGAAAATAAATTTAAATCTAATAAAAAATATTACACAACAAAGTGGTAAAAAACAAAAGATAATTAGTAAGTAAATGTATTGATCGAAATGAAGATGAAAAAAAAAAGGAATTAAATATTTTTTGTTTTTAAACTATTTTTAAAATTTATATTTTTGTTCTTAAAGTAAACTATACATATATTTTTTCATTAACACATTTTTTTGGAAAATAGTAGTACAAATAAAAACATATTTAATCTAAAAAAATATCAATATCTTAAAGGATTATGATAAAATTGAAGTTACATTTGTTAGCAAATAGGCTTAATTAGTCGGATGGTATCCACTTTCGTCTGGATGTGTCAGTTTGGTGTCCGTTTTTAGAAACTTGTCAATTACGTCTTAACTTTTGAAAAATGCTTCAATTAGGTCTATTTCAAAAAAAAATGCTACATATCAATATGTGGATTTTTTAATTTTTTTTAAATTGTCACATGTCAGGCAGGTCCCTGGTGTGACACGTGGAAATATTAGTACTATTACATGTCAATGTCACTACCAAGTTTCATTGTCTTGATTTCAATTTAGTTATCACATATGTCTCTTTGTTTCACTTAAGTCCCTACATGTGTCTTTTTTGTTTCAATTTAGTCCCCCACATATATTTTTCTAATTCAATTTAGTACCATTTTTTTTTCAAATTAAAATAATATTGTCTCTCTCAAGTTGAAACAAAGAGACATAAGTGAAAACTAGATTGAAACAAAGACAATGACACTTGGTAGTAACATTGGCATGTGACAATATCTTACCACTTGAGACTTAGTGCCACGTATCACACTTGGGATCTGACACATGACAATTTTTTTTAAATTAAAAATTAAAAAAAAAAACATATATTGACATGTGACACACTGTTAATGCCGTTAATGATTTTTTTAAATGGGCCTAATTGAAGCATTTTTTCAAAAGTTGGGAGTAATTGACACGTTTATAAAAGCGGGTACCAAACTGACACATCCGAATGAAAGTGGGTACCATCCAACTAATTAAACCTTTGCAAATATCTACAAAGACGATTTCAAACCACACTTACATATGGTTATTGGAAAGACCATTTACGATCGGTTTATTTAGTAATTAAAAGATATAGAATAATTCTTGTTATTTGTAGGAATTGAAAATTAGTATTTATAGCTCAACCAGCTAAATCAGACTTGTTAACTATTTTTTATTAGGTTTAATTATGTCTTTGGTTCCCATTTTCATAGCAAAATATCAATTTAGTCTCTCTATTCTTTCTTATCTCAATTTGGTCCTTGTTTTGAGAAATTTGATGCAATCAAGTCCTTAACATCATTAAAGGGGTGTCACATGTCAGTTCTTGGATTTTTTTTATTTTGATTTTTTCATTTGATTTTTTTGATTTTTTTGAATATTGAAAAAAATAAAAATTTGACACGTGTCATGCTGATGTCGTGCCACGTTGCATGTCACTATTATGCCAAGTGTCATTTCCTCGTTCTTAATTTAGTCCCTATATTTTAATTTTTGTCTCAATTTAGTCCTATTTTTTTATAAATGGAGCAATTTTGTCGCTCTGAAACCAAATTTAATTTCTATACAAATGTACACAAATCTTTTTATCCAAAATTGATATTTCAAGTAAATATTTTTAACAAAATTAAGTTTATTTAAATTTATATTTTACATTGAACTTTATTTAAAATTGTTTTAAAGTTGTTAATAGAAAAGAATGCCAATAGAAAAAAAAATCATAAATTATATTGATATTTTATTACATCATACTTTAATATTGTTTTATTATTTGAATTTATATTTCAAATAATTTTATATTTTTAAAATGTGTAAAGTTCAATATTTTCTATCCAATTCTTTAAGTTGGTGTAAAAATAACAATTTTAAAAATTTTAAAAATAATTCTAACTAGTTTATGTGAGAATCAAAAATAAATAAATTTAAAATTTGAAAACAATTTTAAGTACAATTGAATAGTTGAATGTGAAACACAAATTTAAATAAACTTAGATATGTTAAAAATATATAATAAAAATATCAATTTGAATAAAAATATCAAATTTAATAAAAATATTTGTATGACATTTATATAAAAATTAATTTTTGTTTCAATTTGGAGAGGGACGAAATTGCACAATTTTTACAAAGATTGAGACGGAATTGAGGCAAAAATTAGAATACAGGATCAGATTGAGAATGAAGAAATGACACATGACATAATAGTGACACATGACATTGTTATTGTCACATCACTTTGTTGCTACCATATGACACGACGTCAGCATGACACGTGACAAATTTTTTTTTTTATTTTTAAAAATTCAAAAAAAAAATAATAAAAAATTAAAAAAATTTAGAAACTAACATGTGACACCCCTTTAACGTTATTACTATGCCACTAACGAAGATGATTTAATTGAATCAAATTTTTCAAAATAGAGACCAAATTAAGATAAGAAAAAATAGAGGAACAAAGAAAATTTGTTATGAAAATGGAACAAAAAATATAATTAAACCTTTTTATTATGTCAGTTGCGTTTGTGAATTTAAAACTTAACATGTGACTTTTATTTAGTAATAATCCTATATTAAAAGTAGCAGCATAGAAGGAAAACGTTTGTGATTACATTTGTATAATAATTATACAATAAAAGTTTAGCTTGTTGTTCATTATAATGTTGTACTAATTGTATTTGGGAATGAGAAAATCAAAGGAGGATTAGTAGAGAGTAGATTAACAATATTTAGTTTATATTTGTTTATGATTGTAGCATTTGTATTAAGATTTGGAAAATGAGAAATATTTTTATTTAATTTATTTTAATCTCTGACAATAAATTTAACTCATTAGTATAACAATATAATACTTTTAATTTTCTGTTTCAAATAAAATAGTGAAGAATTGGTGTTATGTTACTAAATAACAACAAAACGCATAGGGCCTAATTTTGGTTTTTGGCTTGAATGGGTTGTGGGCTAAGCCTGGAAGGGCCTAGGTTGGTTAGCACTATTTGACCATCATCAAGAGAAAAAAAAAATCCGAAGAACTGCAGATAATAAATTCATATATAAAATAAAATAAAAAATAAATTATTAATTAATTTGTCTTTAAAATTGTGATCGTAAGATAAATCGAACCGTAATTATATTTAGTACTTTTTAATTCACTACCCAAAATAAATACACATAGCAAGTTTTTGTGAATAGAGAGATTCATTTGTGTTTAATTATAATTCAAAATTAAAATTATTTGATGATTTATAATTTTAAAAATAATTTTTCTATGTTATTCATCTCAGTGATAAGATAAAAGAAAATTGCACATTAGCATACTTGCGTTTTACACTCTTTACATTTCTTTTTGAGTTTTAGAAACAAGTTTTGAAAAAGGGAAGACAATAAAAAAACCAGCATGATCCTGTCGTATTTTTGAAAGTTAAAGGGCATGTTCATGCTCTTATCAATTTCTTTTAAATTATTTTGTGTTGTGAACGAAAGAAAAAGGTTGGTTGGTGGTGCTTTTCAGAAAGGTCTTCCATCCGCGATACCAAAGTGAGTAAAGATAACACAAAGACAAGTGGGGACATATATTCAAAATTTTGTTTCTTCCTTCGTATCAATCTTCTACTACTCAACCATCAATACATCGCTTTCGTATTGCTATTATTATTTTTTAAATTACCATTGTTTCTTTTTGAGTTGTATTCCACTTTTAGGGTAAAATACTCCTTCATTTCTAATAAGTTATTAGTTTTAATCAGTAAAATATCCATATTTAGGTTGTTGATTCGTTTGATTCTTATATTTGTTTTTAATTTGAATTCCTATTTTGTAAAAAGATTTAATGTAACTTCTTATGTTAAATTTATATTAACAAAGTTTAAAAGTATCACGTCAAAATATAGATCTTTCACGTGTCAAAATATGGGTTATCTTCAAAGTAAAATAATATAGATTTTGACATGTGACATATCCAAATTTTGAAACATGGTACTTTCAAAGGGTGTTAATGCTAATTTAGTGAAATGGATTATATCGAATCTTTTTTACAAAAATAGATACTCAATTGAATTTTTTGTTTTAAAAAAAATATGACTCAATTGAGTAATAAAAACTATAAGTACCACAACGAATCAAAGACTTAAATAGAATGACCAAATTACTAATTAGCCTAAGTTCTAATTATATAAAATTAAGAATTTTAAAATTTTTTATTTCTTTTTCTCATTTATGCTTTCAATCTTTATCTTCTAATTTCTAGAAGACCTTAATTGAGATATTATTAATTTGTCTTTTGTTGAGATGATTTTGTTTTGATTGAGGTTGAAAAGTGATTATTTGACATAAAAAAATAGAGTTTCTTTGTTGTTAACATGTGATTATTTTTATTTGTTATTTTAAAATTTATTTTGTATCAATATAAATTAATGTTAATTTTCAATTGATTTCAATTATTTCATTGAGTTCTTGAAAACTCGACTCACACCTATCAATCTATGCAAATAGTTGATCTTGGAGAATCCTCCAAGTAATCTTATATTAAAATATTTATAACCATACTATTTTAAGAATGCAAAATCACAAACTTTATGAAAAAATAGTTAGTACGTTTACTCTTATACTTTAATTTGGTACTTTAAACTCTTATATTTGCTTCATTTTCAAACTCACACAAATCAAGCTAATATAAATATTGTCACAAAAGTCATAACAAAGACAACAATAATGCAAATACATTATTTTGATATTCTTAAAACAAAATAACTTTATATTAAAAAATTAAGATCAAACCATTCTAAAAGGATGCAAGAAAAAAAAAAGTCTTCAAAAGACAATTAGTATGCTCATATATTTGCTTAAGTTTCAAATTCACAAAAAGCGTATTGATATAAACGGCACCACAAAAAGTTTAAGCAAAGGCATAAAAGTTGTCCATATTACATTGTATTGAGATTGAGATGTATATTTGAAGGCTTAATGTGCTGCTATAGTATGAATGTTTTCATAGACTTTTTGGATGAGTTTGATAATATTAATTATTTATATGTTTAATAGTATAAATATACAATATCTATTTATTAAACAAATGTGTACAACATTCTTATTTTTGTATGAGCTGAAATCACAAATAATATTTAAAGATAATTAGTATGTTACTTCTTACATTTTGCTTCAGTCCTATAAAGATCATAAAATTTAATATATTCTTTAGTCTCAAACTAGAAAAAACATATTAATATAAACACCACCTCAAAATTCAAAATAAATATTACAACAATATATACATTACTAATATATTTTCAAAATAAAATAAACCTATATTAAACAAATTCAAAACAATTCAATTCAAAAATAATGCAGGAGTTACCAATTGTATCGGAAAATCTTCAATCACATTTGCACTTTTACCTACCATGGAATCACTTATATTTGATCCTTCACCATGCATATACCATGTTTTTTAGTTTTCAGGGAAAGCTATACATGTTAAGTGTTCTTGAACTGCATCCCTAGTTTGACATTTTTTGAAATCACACTTTGAACATGGACACTTAATAACACGACCATTAGCATGTTCAAAAGCAAAATCCCAAAAAAATTCAACCCATTTGAATATTCAATGGTGTTTCATGGTTTAGAAATCTACAATTTATATATTTGCATGAGTACAAAACAAACATCAAAGAAAAAAAATCATTATTTAGGAAAGGGACCATACAAACAAAAGGAAATGTTTCTACCCTTCAAACAATTAAATGAAATACAATTAACTAAAACAATTAATTAATCGAAGTATTCATTCAAAGTAATTATAAAATAACGGACAAAACATATATATTCCACACATATTTATTGATTTTTTGTACTATCAAATAAAGGCAGATCAACTACCTTGGCATATTAGATATCAAAAACTGGAAAAGAACATGTAGGAAATAAAAAAAGTTTCTCTTCTTTATCGATGTCTTAATATTTTTGTCTCTAGAGCTTAATTTCTACTATTCGGTTACCTTTCTAACTTTAGAATGCATAAATTTTGATCAACAAAAGATTTTACTTTTAAATCCCTATTATACAATTTAACTACTTGGGTAATGGAAATTATGCATTGAATTCAAATTGAAGTTGTAAATTTGATCTTGTGGTAAAGGGAAAAGAAATGTTGGCCTTACGCACCTGTAGGCACCATTTGCATGCAATATGTGATGGGGGAAGGTTGTTTCACAACGTATCCATACCCTAAAAACAATAAGCTAATTCTATAGTGCAAAATTTAATATGAAGTTATCAATTTAGGCCATGAAATAACTTTAGATCATTAATTCAATTTTGATCTTAGTGAAAGCGTCTTATGTTCTTGCCATGTAATGTGCCCCAATCCCTCAACCATGTCCAAACCCTTTAGTAATGCATTATTGTTGAAGGCATACTACATGCATATGCTATACCAAATTACCCCCAAGTTGCTACTCATGACCAACTGATTCATACACCATTGTCTCATGGTTGGTTCTTTTATCTATCATGTTAGTTACCTACGTCAAATTAATGTCTTCTTAAACCAGAAAACGATCTTATTCTAAGGTATTGGTTATTTCCCACATGTGGAAATGCCTATGCTCATAGTATCATGATATCAACATTGTGCAAATGGCTATGGTCATAGAAATGTCTCAATGTTGTTTAAGTCAATGTAAATACACACATAGTCAAATACAATCTTAGAATGTGCAATCTAGAAAATAATGCATATTACTTTATAACACCAAAACTATATTCAAACCATGTTTCAATTTTTTTAACATTCCAAAGAGAGAACATAATAAATAAAAAAAGATCATTAAATATAAAAGGATCAATATGAAAGTATCGTGTGAAGACAATAAACTCCAAGTGTAGACACTCTCTGTAATAGTTGAATCCTCTATCAATGCCAATCCTTTAACAATGCCAATTGCTTCTTCTATATGTGACACACCTTCAATGTCTCTAGTTTTGTCTGCATGTAAAACAAAATTGGTGGTTATATAACCTTCCAATCTTCAAAAATCCGAGCAACATAAGCCATAACCTTAAATTCATCATAGTGAACAACTAAAAATATAATACATCGTTAGAGATGTATGACAATTTCAAACCCTAAATAAACAAGTTCATAAACATCATTAAAATAGTAAAATTAGCATGCAATTCTTACAACATTTCTATAAAACAATGAAAAGCCCTAAAGGACTGACCTTTTAAAAACTTACCTTCAACCACTCAAGAAGTGATAAACAAAGCACGATGGAGCTGGAATGCGAATGAATACATGACTAAGGTGAGACCAAAAGGAGAATGAGACTTTGGGAATGTGAATGGAGAACGTGGCTCTGGGAACACATGGAGAACGCCAATAGAGAAGCAACTTTGGTAATGCCACTAGAGAATCGATTTTGGGAATGCTAATGAAGTTACTCTGGGTTTATGAGTTAGGAATGTGTGAACTTTGAGTTTGTTAGGATAATAGTTTCAACAACTGGGTGTGAGAATTAGGAAAGTGAGTTTGACTTGGGGAAATGATAATTAAAATGTTGAGTGGGAAAAGAAAAATTGGGAAAAAGAGTAAAGAGAGGGAACAAATTTTCACGCAAAAAAAGGGGATGAGGATTTAGACAAAATTGTAATCAAATGCAAAAAATAATATTTTATATAAAGTGACATTTCAAAATGACACAATTTTAAATAATATTATGACAATGCAAAAGATGGTGGTTATAAACACCATATTATACATGTACATTTTGGTGGTTACCAAACTAACATATTATACCACAAAAAGCGATGATTTTAATTAACCACCATATTAAAACCGTCGTATATATACATACATACTATTTTGTTGTGAATAAACATGTATTAACAAAAAGAACCATTCAATTCATAAGGATGGAAGAATCACAAATTGTATTCAAAATCACATAATTGGTTAAATCTTATCATTTGCTTCTATCTTACTAAAATTTGTTTTTACATTTTTTTCACTCTCAAATACACAAAAACATGCTAATATAAACACAACCATAAAAGGCCAAGTAAAGTCAACAACATATTTAACCTTAAATTTATGCTAAGAAGTTTAGAATCGTCAAATTCTAAAAGAATGCTTATAAATTGTATGGAAAGATAATTAGTAGGTTGCTCGTACTTTTGTTTTATAAAGACCATTAACTCTTATATTAATTTTAGTCTCAAACTCATAAAAACATGTTAATATAAACACTACTACAGAAATCCAAATAAAGGCAACAAAGATTACTCATGTTATATGATGTAATGGGATTGATTTGTATGTTTGGAGACTTAAAGTGTATTGTTGTACTATGAATGCATGAGTAAACTTTTTGGATGAGTTTGATGAGTTTGTACAAAATTCTTATTTTATATATGGGTTGAAATCACAAACAATATTACGTGACCTTTATCTTGTGCTTAAGTCTTTTCAAACTAAAAAAAAAAGGAAATTCCAACCAAAGACAACAATACCTATATTAAAAAATTTTGCTTTAAATTTTAAAGATTCTAAGCTTTTACACTTGCTTCTATCTCAAACTCGAAAAATGAGATTAATATAGACTCTACCACAAAATTATAGTAAAGTTAAGAAAAATATAAATACATTACTGAAACATTTTTAAACAAAATAAACTTGTATCAACAAATTAATAATAATCCAGTTTATGAAAGTGTACTGTATGGCCCATTGGTCAGGCAGACCAAGGTCAAGCGGCCGCAGGCCGCCCGCTACAAGCGGACCTTTTCTTGAGACGTTAATGTGACAATCTCTCCGAAGTGCTTTAAGGGAGCTCGCGACCAAGGCTCCTCCCGTCCTCCGGATGAAGTCTCAGCTCTGAACACGTTAAATCGGCTACCCGTTGGTCAGTCGGACTAAACACCCCGTGTTCAGTTCCAGTTGAACTTTGTCTCCACTTCTATGGAGACCCTCATCTATGAGGCCAGTCGATAGGTTGCACAACCCATCGGTCGGGCGGCCAAACCAAAACTGAACCAGTAAGATGAAAGATAATTAAAGTAAAGTAAGTCAGTAATCAAGTTTAAAAAATAATTGGGCCATGATTAAGGAACCCTAATCACATGCCATACTAAAAACTATAAATAGAGGCCCAAGATAAGTTGGTAAGAATTTTTAACTCGCATTTATTACAACATTTATTGTTATTTTCCGATTGGACTTGGACTGACTTAAACATCATTACAACATTTATTGTTATCGCCTGATCAGCCGAGCGAAAAGAGAAAACAGACTGAACATGAGAAAGGATCGACCAAGCTAGTTGAAGAGGACTTTGAACAAAGAGAATAAAGGGTAATTTGAGTGTTGAAAGTAGGTGTTTGCCCCTATACCCGAAACGGAAAGAAACATTACATCCAGAGATAATTAATTGATTATCTTTTATCTTCTATTTTAATCTTATTTTCAAAGGCAATTAGTCTCTGGTATTTTTTTTCTTTTGATCAATTATTGTTATAGGAATATAAAAGGTTTATATAATGAAATATATAAGCAGCCGTATGCTAGGTTATTTAAGCTTTTAGAATTGCTGTTGGAGATACAAATTCTTTAAATTACTAAAAGTAAATATAACTCATAAGGGTGGGATCCATTTTAAAATCCGAAAGTATTTAAAAAAAAAAAGAAGTGAACGAGACGTCGAAGTAATCTATATTTTTATTATACCATGCTACACGTGAAGAATTTAATGAAACTTTATCAAATAAGTTAATCATTATTTTTAAAGATTTATTATTTATAAGACATTCTGTATTTCAGTTTTATTATATGCACAATTATCGAGGGAAAAAAGTAACTTATAATTAGCAATAAAAAATTTGATATATAGATAAGTAGATAGAAATATAGAATAGATAAATTAACTTATATTATAAAATATTATAGAATGTAAACATAACCTCGCATGTGAGTTTCATTAGATAGATGGGTACAACAAAAGATATAAGGAAGATCCATTTACATGTGAGTTTCATTCATTAATCAAATATTTTATCCTTTTCGCTGTAATTTGCATGAGCTAAAGATAGATTATATATAGAGGATTTTCTTTCTCTGTATTTTATCTTTTTCTCTTTTTAACTTGTAAGAGAATATATAAAGTGAAAAAGTAAATACAGATTATACAATTATGGTTCTAATTATATGTTATTTATCAATACGATCATATACAAATTAAGGTACTTTATGAGATTAATTTCTATTTTCTTTGTGATAATTACCTTTCACGACTTTCTTTTATAATATTAAGATTTTGTTTTTTTCACTCTTTCAATCTAATTTCTCTCGTTTCATAATGTTCGAAGAAAAATCAATATACGGAATCAGGACAATGATTTTGATTATTTTTTGTTTGTATTCATATTGTAACCATGGCTAGATTGTGATGGCAAAAATAAGAACTAATTGCATCTAATTAACATGCTTAAAGGACTAGTGCTAGTTGGGTAACACTTCTAATCAAAATGGAAAATATTTGAGATTTTTTTTATCTGACACAATCATGAACTTATGATCATTCATATTTTAGATTATTGGTTGATCTGAAAAAAAATCCTCTTGATGGTGATCACTTTGTAATCTAATTTTTGAAAAGTAAAAAAGTTAAGAAAAGTTGGATACACGTGCATGCATGTTCTGCTCTACCTTCTGAGATGGTTAAGTCATTATTGAAAATTATCAAATGTTGCAAAAAAGCAATGTGCAATTCTGGCATTTTGTAAATTTATCTTTAGCATCTCTTTCCAATTCAAACATGTCATTTTTTAACAACAGAAGAAACTGTCCCGAATCATCACAGATATATGAACTCGTAAAGGTTGCATTGCAGATTGAGAAATTTCACAACCCAATTGTAATAAAATACATATAATAATAAAGAATCAAGTTAGTAAAAGCTATTTCTTTATAATTTTTAATTAAAACCAACAGTTATGTATGCGCTCTTAATCTTAGATTATCCACGTTCATTATTCGAACATGAGGTTTGGAATTTATATAATATTTCAAAAAAGTACTTTTAAAATTTTTGGCATCATACTTTTTATTTTAGATAAAATCTATACTAATCGTGTTGAATGATTTAATTAGCTAACTCTTGTTTTATGAGAATTATGTAAAATTTATCTGATGATGAGTATTACAAATGTGGTTAACATGAAGTTCTAGTGTTTATCTTTTACCTTAAATTTCACATTGGAGAATGGTGATCACTCATTGATAAGTTTTTGGACCATCTCATACTCCATTTTGTTTGACATTATATTATTTTTCTTCAAAAAATTCGATTATTATTCGGTGAGTAACTCACAGTTTTGGAAGTATTCGGAAAAAGAAAAAAGAAAAAACGATAGATTTCATATGAAATATTATGAGATCTTGGAGCTTAAATTTTTTGAAATGACATTTTCAATAGTAGGACAAGAGAGAGAAGAAAAAAAGAAAATGACAAATGCAATGATCTTTTGATATATGAGTGTAGATAGAAAAATAGAAAAATAAAAGAAGAAAAGAAAGAGTGAAGAATGTTGTAAGAAAGGAGAAGAGAAGAAAAAAACATCTCGAGTAAAAAATGTAAAAGAGAAAAAAAGAAAATATAAGAAAAATAGTTTACTTTACAAAAATAAAAGAAAAAGTAAGAAATTAGAGGTTCAATATGTAACGTCCCAATTGTAGAAAATAAATAAATATACGAAAAAGATGATAATGTATTATTGATTAATTATAAAATATTAGAAGAAGTGTGTTATATAATACACACAAAACTAACCCTAAAAGTTACAAATAAATGAGCCTAAAACATGAGTCTATGCTAACATCCCCTTAAACTTATAATATTACGACTAAATACATTTAGAGTTTGTTAAATAAAAAAATGAAAGCGTAAAACGGAGTGCAACTTAGAAAATATATCTATAATTTGTAAAGCCAAAGAAACAAATGGTAAAGATATATGTTGGAATTTTTAGGACTTTTGGAAATATGAGATATATGAGAGATATATGGCATATGTTATACGGAGGAGCATGTTTTTATATTTTATTTGATATATGTGACACCCTGACTACTACATTAAATAATTATTATTTAATAAAAAGATATGAAATTATGTTTTTTTTACCATAAGATTTTCCTTGAGAGAACATTAATAATAACATAACTTCATATTGATATATATAGATATATATATATATATATATATATTACATTTCTGTAATTGTTCATGAAATATTACAAAAATATATATATTTGTATAATATTTAGAGTCTTACATCAGAATAGAAGATTATCTATATTTTTAATATCTCCTAAGGATATTAATAGAAATTATCCACGAGTCAATCTTCAGAAGATCCACCAATAATATCCCGCACAACTCTCACTAAGCAGGTTTCTCTTCTGCTCATGCAACAGGTACATATGAAAGAAAAATATGAAAGGAGAGGTCTTTATAAGCCTTAATATCAATCTTAATAAACTCAGCAAACAATACAGACACTGGGGGCCTAGATTTGGACCTACAACCACAAAACTTGATCTTGTTTTACCAGACATATGGATCCATATTCAACTTCTGATGATCCATTATGAACATAAAAAGTTACTTTGGGAAGTGATTAAGTAGTTGAGTATTTCTCATAAAACATTGGTACAATCATAATTATTTCTTTCTCGAGAATATTAGCCATTTATCGGTCCACAAAAGAGATATATACTTACTACCTAACCTAGGCGATGCCGAGCAGGTATCGGATAGTTCCAAGTTTGGCCTATGAATATCCTAGTCCAGTGCGCTATTATGAACTATCCAGATATTCACCTACTTGGTAAAACTTCCTTAGACCCCACCATGGTCTCTACCTTTCATCCCGCAGTGTACCAAACTATGACTTCCCAAATACAAACACTTTGACACTGGTTTAATCTCAACTTATTGAAACCAGACTTAACTCTTACTTAACTAACATACTCTTGGATATTTTCAAAGGTCATAAAATGTAATGACTATCAAATCATGTCATTGTATAAACTGTACACAAAGAATATAAAACAACAATAAAATGTACATGCAATTTTCTTCTATCAAGTTCACTGGATAAAAAAAATTTACTTTCACTACACATTTATTTATTTTTAATTATAAAATAATGATAAAATAAGAATCAAAGCAAGAACTTTAAATAAATAATTAGATAAGAATTAAAATGTTATAAATAAATATAATAATAAAAATATAAATTAAACATGACCGATGTGTAACTGAAGATATATTGATTGAAATAAATAAAGAGGATCAGTGCATAACTGGAGATAAATAAAAATAAAATAAAATAAATAGGACTAGTGCGTAACTGAAGATAAATTAAATAAAATAAATAGGACCAGTGCGTAACTGGAGATAAATAAAATAAAATAAATAAATAGGACCGGTGCATAACTGGAGATAAATAAAATAAAATAAATAAATAGGACCAGTGCGTAATTGGAGATAAATAAAATAAA